>JABUBL010000001.1_pt1 | contig 47315 bp, 80 predicted proteins | sample 7240371 | NCBI WGS metagenome assembly JABUBL01 (sample SAMN07256343, study PRJNA390944) | subsurface metagenome | isolation source: Methane hydrate marine sediment | place: Pacific Ocean: Eastern North Pacific, ODP site 1244 | collected 2002
TCCTCGATTTGTCCATTAGACAGTCCGATAGGAAAACTGTCGGACAATTCGTGTCCAAATGGCGTCCGATAAGTTGGTCGCCATCGTTTCCCGCATCTCGGTTCCAACCCGAGTACGTCTCGAGCTCTCAACACACAATTTACTTTCTCAGGCAGACCCTCACAAGTCGCTAGAGCGACTTTTCCTAGCACAGGGCCATTTAGTTCAACGGATCTGGACAAGCTCTTCACAGAATCCTGCCGCTTGGCATTTTCAGAGGAATTCATCGAACGGCGACTTGCTCGCACCCTCATCAGATGCGAGCCTCCATCCGCCGGTTCCACCCTACTTACCAAAAAGCCTTCAGACGCTACTGGCTTGCCTTCCCTTGATTTCGTCGTGCGCCGGCTCTCATCGATAAGTTGTAACTTACAATTATTGTCATAAAGCATGAATTCTCACCTCAGAAACCGCTCCAGCTTCACCTGCTCATAGAAGGTGTTTCGGATGACTTCATTCGTTGAGGGGAACCACCGCCAAGCGAGCCTGGGGTTATGGCGAATCCGATAGGCCGTTTTCCCGCGCTCGAGTGTGTACAAAGCCCTCCGAATTGCCGAACCGTTCTCGATGGTACGTCTAACATGGAGTAGCTCGGCAAATTCCACCTCCTTCAACCCATGCCAGTTCAGGATTCCCCCGTTCTCGGCGCGGGTGGCCTCCCGGATCAGGATGCGCAAGATCTGGTAGTCCAATGGCTCGAACGGCAGGCTTTTATAATCTGCTTTATCCATAAGAGATTGAGCGAGCGCCATTAAACCTCACCTCCTCGGTCCAGCCTCCGAAAATGGGGTTTATCCAACCTAGTAGGATGGAGGCGTGATGAGCTCAAATTTTCACCTCAAAGGCAAAACTACTCAAACTAAAGGCTTATATACGCATACTGTATAGGTATATTTAAACGTATAGTGATAAAATGCCGGTAACGGAACGTAGAAAAGTCACGCACACGCCTACGGGTGAGATTCTACACTTACCAAAGGGATGGACAGATATGTTTGGAACCCCAGATGAAGTTGACCTCGTAATCGATACCCCGGTGGTCGTTTTTGCCCCACCTGTCAAGTCGAATAAGCAACGGATAGACGCTTTAAAAAAGATAATCCAGATTTTGGAGGCCGTCCCAGAAATACCATACCCACTAGCCAGAGGCAAAAGAAAGGTGAAGAAATGACTGAGTTCAAACATGGGCTATGCCGTTTCTGCGTGTCAGGGTCCATCTGCGGGAAGGCGGGTGAGGAAATCTACTCCTGCCCCGACTTTGTGGAGAGGATTGAATGACGTTGGAAGAACTCGAGAAGCAGCTCCAGGCGATAGAGCAAATCGAGAGCTACGGCAAGGACGAACAGGCGAATCTAGTAGCCAGCGTAATAGCCAAGATGGTGGTGGAAGTACCGAGGGAGCAGCTGGTTTCCTTCTTCAAATCAATGATACTTCGCAACCCCGACATAATGGACTATTGGGTAGACTTCATCAAGACCAAGGTTCTCAAGCAGTACAGGGACGCGATAAAAATGGCTAGAAGGAAGCCAACGATTACCCGCAAGTAGGGGCGGTGAGGGATGAGTAAGTGTCCCTGTTTTAACCGCAAGAAAAAGGAAAACTGTTTTGCTGCTTGTGGGGCATTGATTGGCTGGAGAAACGAACCCCCAGAAATATACCTACGCGACAAAGAACTTGAACGAATAAGGGGGATTTGAAAAACGGATGCCGGGGTAGCTCAACTGGGAGAGCTGGGGACTGCAGATCCTCTGGTCCTGGTTCAAGTCCAGGCCCCGGCTCCAGCTCAAAGGGGGATTTGAAATAGCTATTAGTAGCTACGTCACCAAAAGCTTTATAATGCAGTTGTGATGCAGGTAGGATGGGGTACAGTTAGATGGATGGTAAAAGTAGGTCAGGTAAGATGATAGAAGTAAGAGTGTTCCTGCCTCGCCTCATCATCAGGCGCGTGGACGCGAAGAAAGGCATACTCGGGAACACCCGGAGCGAGATCTGCCGTCACATCATCATCAATTCACTAACAGGAGAAAAGGGGGAGTAGGTATGGTTGAGGAATATGTGGAGATAAGAGTACAGAAGCTCGGAGAGGAAGAATGGGAGATTAAGTTAAAAGGGACGATTCCGCCATTAGATTCTGAGACAGTGCGACAGCTGAAGGAGGCAGTCGGTGATATTGGAGACTTGAAAATAGATGCAGATGGGCTTGTAGTCGGTAGGGTCGTAGGCAACGTAAACCAGATACTCGATAGGTTCGGTAGGTTGGTTAAAGAGGAGCTGGTAGAGGAAGTACAGGGCAAATTAATCAAGGCGGTTAAAGCAGGAGAGGAGATTTTCGACTACGGCCCGACTACTCGTGGAGTATTGCTCGCACAGCCACCGGGATTGCCCATCGCACCGCCGGATGGATTGAATTTCAAGGAGAGAGCAAAGGCGATAAAACCGTACCCGAGGATAGGCACGGCTTGGGTCCACGGGGATTACAAAGACAGGGAGCTTGAATTCAAGAAAAAGTACGCGGTGATATGCTCGGTGAGATTTGGTGCCTGCGGCTACCAAGATGCGGCCTATGGACTCACGATAGAACTCAAGGGTGAAGACGGATGGCAAAGCCAGTGGAGCTTCTACTCTATGGAGGACATTTACGAGCTGATGGACAGGACGAAGGCGAGCACTTTGAGGGCGTTGGTAGGAAAACCCATGTTCGTCCATGTCTACGGGTTCAACAGCGTGGCCGGCGTGGACGTGAACGATGCTTTGATCTTGTAAGGTGAGAGGAGCAGGATAAAGGAGTGAGGTGAGCGCGATGCGGATTGAGGTTGATGAGATCGAGAACGGGTACTTGGTGGAATGGCACTCGTCCTGGAATAGCGGTAGCCGCTACTGCAAGACGCATGACGAAGTGCGCGATCTCGTGAAGAAGAAGCTGGAAGAGTGGTTCGAGGCGTAAGGTGATTGAGTTGAGGTCAAGGAGGCTAAAACCTTTATAGGTGATAAAACAGATTGTCCGATGGTGTCCGATGGAAGGGAGTATATGGCGAAAAAACCCAAGCCCGAACCAATAACTGAAGTGAAGCCACCAGCAGAAGCAGAAGAGACACTGGAAATCCCGGAAGTCCCAGATGAAATCAAGCGGCTGTTGATGGACTTCAGGGACAAGAGGGAGATAAATGAGCAACAGCTGGCGACGTTATTTGAGTTTTTGGGAGATCAGAAAATTATGCCACTCGTCATGTCCAAGTCTTTCAGGTACACCAAGCGCGATTACGATAGGCTCAACAAGGCCATGCTGCGCAAGGGCATAGGGGAGAGGCCACCTAAACCTGAGAGGGAACTGATGCGGCTAGAGGCGAAGGACTACCGCGAGTTCATCCAGGGGCTATGGGACGACGCCAAGAACATAGGGACGATGACGGTTCAAAGGTGGTTGCAACGTGCTAGTGAGCTCGGTTATTTTGATGAGACCACAAACAAGGTAGATATGCCGGGGTTCGTCGAGGACGCCTGCGATTTCTTCCTCAAGAACTATAACAGAATCACCGAGCTGGAACAGGAAGCCCTAGCAAACAAAGCTATGGCAGCGATGCTCGCCGAGGCCGTGAACAAACTCACCCAGAAGATAACCTTGGTCGATGCCCAGCTCGGTTACTTGGAGCAGTCATACCCGCAACTCAAATACTCGCTCATCCCCCTAAGAGTTTTAACGAACATCGAAAGTTACAAACCAAAGGAGGTAGCGTGAATGGTAGCACCACCAGAAGTAGAAGAAGAGGGAGATGTAGTAAGGCCCGGAGCGCCGCCAGCAGTGGCACCCGCACCAGCCCCCGCGCCAGTAATCACAATCGAGCAGCCCCTAGAAGCCAAGGAGTTCAACCAGTTCTTGGATACCTTTATGTCTAAGGCAGGGGTAAGCGATCGAAGGAAGGCGGCAATCCTCGCGACCCGTGCCCTGCAAAACATCGGCCTCGACCCGACGACGCACCTCGAGGAAGCCGTGAAGGGCACGCAGTTCCTAACATCCGTATTGAACACCCTACCCGATGCAGGCGAAGTCACCCGAGCGACCAAGGACGTTGTTATGGCTCAGAGTGTTTCAAGGGTCGGCGAAAGGTTCATGGAGGGACCAGCCCCGGAAGAGCGGATGGAGCGACTTATGCAGATGATGATGCCGTACATAATGGTGATGAGGATGGCGTCGGGCGGAGATATGGGCGGCTCGACCAGCACGAAGTCGCCAGAGGTTGAGTCGCTGAAAGCAGATTTCAGCCGATTCCGCGAGGACATAAAAGGGGATAAGTTAGACAGGAAATTTGACGAACGCTTCCAGAGGCTCGAACTAAAACTCGAGAAGATCTCGGAGCGCAGGCAACCAGAAGAGGAAGGAGGGATGGCAAAGAAATTCGATGAGCTGAAGACAGCCTTAACCGGTTCCAAGGAGTCTGAGGTAGCCACGAAGATAGAAAGCCTGACAAAGGCCCTCACCGAGAAGGAGCGTACCAGCGATCTGGATAAGATGAGCGCCAAGGTGGATGAAATGAAAGCGGGCCTCGAGTCGAAGATCTCGGGTCTGAACACGTCCATGAACCAGGGCGCAGAGAAGGAGGATGTTATGAAGGGGGCAACCGATCTCATAAACAGCATGGGGAACTTCTACAAGGGATTCGGAGATGCGGCGAAGACTATGGGATTCGAGCCCAAGGACGAGAAAATGAGCGGAGACCTGAGAAAGGACATGCTAAGCCTGGGCAAGAAGGCGCTCGATGTGGTCGAAAAATCCGTGAAGTACCGAGGAGGAGAGAAACCGCCCAGAGAGCAGGTGCAGCAGCTCCCGGCCCAGCTCCCCCAGCGTGTGGAGATACCCATACCAGTCAAAGCGCCAAAACCAGCAACAGTAGAAGTGAAGTCCAAGCCGCCTGCCGTAGAGAAACCACCAGCCCAACCTGCCGAAGCTCCGCCAGCGCCAGGACTACCCGCGCCACCAGCAGGACTACCTGTTGAGACCGTGGCACCACTAAATCCAGAAATCCCAGAGGATATACCAGACAAGCTGGGACTGTACGTGCCCAAGAAGCCGCCCGCACCCGCAGGGAAACCATCTGGGGCTCCAAAGGCACAGCCTAAAGCACCACCCCCCGAGGCACAGAAAAAACCACCCAAGCCACAAGAGGGAAGGTAGAATGACACAAGTTGACAGTGGGCAATATGACGAGATGTTAAGAGGGGCCATCAGACGGATACTAAGGAAATTAAGGGGGAACTCGACTTGAGGATAGAGATTACCAAAAATAGGGTATTCATAGAAGCCCAAACCGAGGATGAGGAGAAAATTCTGGAGAAGATGCTGGACCAGGATTTACGTCAAAGACTACAAGAGTTCTTAGGTGAGTGTGTCCGGCATCAGCCTGAAAAACCGAAAACGGAGGAGTGATAAGTTTGGTTACGCACCCGAAAAAGAAAAAGGCACCAACCGTGGAAGACAGGGTATCTGTGATAGTGAAGGACGAGATAGTTGGGATGATTGCCCGTTGCACGAAAAGACTTTTTGCGGAGCTCTCAGACGATGAGGTCAAGGAAGGGATTTCAAGCCTATTGGGTAACTTAGAGGCAGCATTAGACACAATTCCTAAGATTCTCGGCCCGAAGCTCACGAAAGAAGTAGGGAAAATGTTGCAGAAAGTCAGTATAAAAGTCAAAGAAACGCAGAGGATGCCAGAGAAAAAATTAATCAAAAAACTCAAGGAGGGATGAATTTGCCGAAGGAGTTAATCCTTAGGGTTCGGGTTCCGACAAAAGAGGAGATTCTCGAAACCGTGAAGAAGATCACCGAACAGCTCGAGGGCATGGTCGGGGAAATGGCAAAGGTCGAGGTCGTGGAAGTAAAGGAGGCGCCGAAGCCAGCACCGACGAGCCCAGCACCAGCGACGCACGATATAACCGTTACATCGACACCCCAACCCGAGACAGGAACCGAGCAACCACCCGATACGGGAACCGAGGAAAAGCCAAAATAGTAGCACTCGCTAATATTCTGGGGGCGTCAAGTGGAAGTAGGCAGTATAATCGAGGGTCTTTATGTCGCGTTGGATGACAAGCGCAAGGGCAGGCGCTGGGTCTCGCGGTTCATATTCTCGATGTCCCCAGAAGACCTGGCGTTTGCGGTCACGAACAACTTAGACCCGTGGGCGGCGTGCGTTGAGAAGTATCACCTCGATGACTCACGAGTGGCATTTTTGGTTAGGGGTCTTCTCCGAGACTACTGGGACGGCAGGGGAGGAATCTCGGACCACCTGAGGGACGTTAGGAAAGTTTACAACCGTCTCGCCCGCAATCCAGCTAACCGCGAGCAGCTCAAGAAGCCCGAAACCACGGACTGGCTCAACCGTGCGGTCACGTTGTCATACAATCAGCTTTACAATTTCTTGTGGGAGGCCTGATACCTTGAAAGGTGAACGACTCGGAGGGCTTATCCTGCTTGGCTTTATTATACTCCTAGAGGTCTTGGACGCCACAAGGAGACTCGTAGATTTCATACAAAGACCCTTCAAACGCTACAGACAGTTGCACAGGAAGAAAAGACTGGTCATCCAAGCGGCAACGGTAATAACCGTCTTCCAGATCATCGCAAACGTTCTCTATTTCACGTACCCGACTTGGACGCTCACATGGCTGGAGTGGAACGGAATATCGTTCAGCATGATAACGAGCATCGCGGCGGTCTATTACGCCCTTTTCGGGTACTGGCGCTACTACGATTTGCTCGACATGGCTAGAGACGAGATCTACGACCGTCTAGGTGTCCCCTTCATCAAGAACCTAGCGGACTTTGGGAAGCGGGTGGACGACCGCTTCGCCAAGCTGACCCCAGAGCAGCGTACCCGCGTCTTGAGCCTAATCGACAAGATCGTGGACAGGGGCTTCGATAGGATCGGCGAGCTGGCGGAGCCGAGGCCCAAGCCCAAGCGCAAGAATGTCAAGAGGATGACATGATGGCCGAGAGTAAAACAATAACGCTAAAGAGGCTTCCGAAGCCCGAATTTAAGGAGTACCTCTACGCGCCGCCACTGGAAGTGCCGGAGAACTACTCCCCAGAGGAAGCCGTCAGGAAGGGGTTGGAGACTGGAGACTGGGCAGACTATGAAATCGCAGCCCGCATGATTTGTCGCTTGATGATCGAGGCCGCTGAAAACGGGGCGGTCCGGCGATGGCTCCTAGCCACGCGGGTTATAGGGGACGGAGAGTGGAACAAGCTGATAGTAGCGATCGGAAGGGAGACGCCAGATATTGCCAAGCAGATAAACGAACTCGGACCCTCCCACCTCATGCTGAACTGGTGTGTCTTCTCCGCAGCCTACCTGATTGAAGACTTGTAGCTTACAGGATATTGGTTCTCATGTCTGATTACGCACGCATACAAAACCATATCCAGAACATACAAGGACACCTGAAGGACCTAGATGTGAGGATCTCAACTTTAGAGCGCCAGCTCGGGAAAGTTTTAAAGGAAGGGAAAGCCAAGTAAAGTTGATATTATGGCAGAGAAGGTAGTGATAGAGAACGCATCCTTCAAGGCAGGGTTCAAGCTCGCGGCAGGTGGCTTCCTCTTCGGACTGTGCATTGCGATACCTCTGGCCTTAGTGACGGTAGCATTGGCACAGCCGCAACCCGAGCTTGGGGTGGCGGATGCCGAGCCGGTCGTAGATCTCAGGATGAAAGGAAAAGGCTTGGACTATTTCTGAGGGGTTCAAATGACGGCCAGAAAGGCCCTAGTAATGATCGGATTGGCATCGGGGATAGGCATATCAATTATCTCGCTGTACGAACTCTTAAAAGATGATAGTCAATGAAGACTTGGAAAAAGGCCACATTGGCTACCGCAGGGGTCGTCGGGGCGTCTTACTTCGGCGGCCACCTTATCCACCACTTCGACAAGCTGAGGACTATCAATCGGATGCTCGCTGAGCTCCCCGAAGGAGCGACTGTGCTGAATGTCGGGTGCAAAAACTGGTCGTGGTTCGGGAACAAGCTCAGCCACTTCAGCGTTACCAACATAGACATCGTTCCGAGAGATGCACCTAACTTCGTCATAGCGGATATTCGAGACCTGAGCATGTTCGAGGACGACACATTCGCAGGGGTCCTCTGCTCTCATGTCATAGAGCATATCCCAAGGGAGGACGTCGCCACCGCCATCTCAGAGATGAGCCGCGTCTGCAAGGACGTAGCTAGAATATACATAGTGCTGCCGCGCTGGTATCTCCCCACAAGCTGGATGGACTTCGAGCACGAGTGGGTCCCAGTAGGGCGAACAATGGTAGCGAGTCCAGTCAAGAACATCGGCAAGAACATCGGCAAGAACATCGGCAAGAACATCGGCGATAGATTTATAAGACGCTGAGTAAAAAGAGGAATCAGGTGAAATGGGAAATGGTTATGGGAATGCCTGTTACCGTGACTATGCCCTCTTGGCTTTCTAAAGAGCAGGGAATTGCTGCAGCTGGTTGCGCGGGTGGATTTGTCTTCAGCGACTACTTGTCCGCATCGGTTATTACGCGCATGGGCTGGACCGGCACTACTGCGTTCGTCGGGTGTGTCGGCGCGAAAACAGCTCTCGGAGCCGTAACTTTCTTAGCCGCAGGGAAGACAAGTGGTGGGCTCGCGACCGCACTCGGGTTGGCATCGGTAGGTGCTTTTGCGAGCATCGCCATCGATGTGGTCCGATACGTCTGGCCCGCCGCCGCTCAGACACCAGGTGCCAGGTTGAGAGCCGCTTATCTCGCACGCGGTCGTCGTGTAGCAGCCCCAGCTATTGGTGCTAGGGTTGCTACTAGGGTTGCCGCTCCGATTGCTGCGGTTAGGCTGAGGGCAGAGACACCTTCAGGAGAAGCTTTGGGCGGGTTCTAAAGGCAGCCATCTCCCTTTAAAGGTGATGGAATGCCGAAGGCGCCCGTCATAGGCTCAGTTCTTTGCGGGGTGAGCTAGGATGTCGCAGACTGATACTTACACAGTAGTGGTTGGTAAAATTCCCACGGTCATGTCAGTTTCAACCGCACCTCCACCCACCGTTGATGCTAGGGCATTCTTTAACTTCGATGGAAATTTGAGGGAAGAGGTGGGCCTAGCGGGGATAGTGGGCAGGGATATTGAACTCTACATCAACGGTAGTCCGACGGGGGACCGCACCCGCACCACCACCGATGGCTATTGGATCTACCCAATGTCTCTCCCCAAAACAGGAACATATTCGGTGCAGGCGAAGTTCGACGGGGACGGGACCCACGAGGGCTCTCAAACAGACACCTATACGGTGGTGGTTGGGAAGATGACGACTCGAATGGTGGTCACAACTCCCCCGCCCGCGAGCGTGGCAGCCGGTGAGTCAATTCACTTTGGGGGATACCTAGAGGATGTTAACGGAAGCAGGCTTGCGGGTAAGGAGACTCAATTACTCATCGACGGTGGTGGTGTGGCTATGATTACAACTGATGCCAATGGAAATTGGGAATATGTGTTTATTCCTCCAGGGACTTGCTCGATGTACGTCATGTTTGCGGGTGATGACGCCTACGAGGGATGTGATGCCAATGTCGAGGACCCCCTCGTATGATGTGGTCGTGACCGCTCCGCCGCGAATAGAAACTAGGGCGGAGATCTGGGTGTTGGATGAGCTTCCATACCCCCTTCCACGCATTCTTCAGGTTGGTGTCATCCTCGAAGCGTTAATCGGCGGCGCGTGGCAGCTATTGGGCGGGAAGATTGTGAATGTTACAGTGCACGATCCAGATGGGGCATGGTACTCTGAATGGGGGCAATATACGGAGGCGGATAACTGGTCATGGCAGGAATTTATGGTGCTGAATCGGGGTACTTGGACATTCAAGGTTTCATTCGCTGGGGACGACGAGTACGAACCGTGCGAATTAACACGGGCGGTACCGGTGGTGGATTAAATGGCCAAGAAAATTATCGCTGCGGGAGTGGCCGCCGCTGGTGTTGCAGGTCTTGCCCTATATCTTTGGCTCAGGAGGCCACCACCACCGCCCAAGGTTGAGACGCGGATGACGGTCACGGAGGAACCCCCGAGCAGCGTTTCCCCAGAGCAGAAGTTCCCATTCAGCGGATACCTTGAGAGTGTTCAGGGGGAAAGGCTGGCAGGTAAAACTATCGAGTTGTATATCGATGGTGAGAAGGTGGTCTCCGCCACGGATGCTGAAGGAAAGTGGGGCTGGAATATTCAACTAGCTGAACCTGGCGTTACCCGCACTTTGTATGCGGCGTTCCCAGGCGACGAGGAGTACATAGGGTGCTCTAGGGGGTGGTAGTACGGGAGCCGAAGTCATCTCAAGATTCAGGGTGTGGGTCGAGAGTCTCCCCCTTAGCGAGCGCGACATACCCTACCTCAGCTTTCAGGATAGGCTCTGGACGCCGAACGAAGTTCTAAGGGAGATGCTGGCCGGGACGCCCGCAGGAAAGCTCTTACAGGATGCCGAAGAAAAGCTTTTGAGGCGTGGTTGATGCCAAACAACGACCTGCTACTGGAGCGCGTGAAGCGTTGGACCGAAACCCTAACCCCCGAGCAGAGGAAGAAGCCAACTTTATTTACCATGGATAGGACATTCACCCCAGATCAGGTTTTAGAGGAAATCGAGAAGGACACCCCCATAGGGAAGGTCTTCAAGGAGGCCGAAGCCAAGATGCTCGAGCGCACACTTCAAAAAAAGAGGGAGGCAGGACTGTAATGGTCAGCGATGCAGCTTTAGTAGTCCGCCCGAACCGCGACTCTCCCGGGAACGGTGGGATGGAAGGACCGATGGCGTACGCTGAGCTCTGGATGGGGATGGTCCTAAGCTCGCTGAGGTGGAGGGGAGGCACCAGGCAACAGTTGCACGGGGACTATGCAATAGGTAGCCAATTTGCAGGTGCTACTCACTCGCTGGACCCCTCTCTGGTCGTGGGTTGCGGTCACGGAGGGCCAGACATCTGGACCGGCCAGTACATAGCAGGTGGATATTCGGTCCTCCTGACGACTTATAACGCGGGGACGATGGCTGGCCGAGTGGTGTACCTGCTTTCATGCTGGACGGCACAGAACTTGGGACCAGAGATGATAAGTAAAGGAGCCGTAGCGTATGCGGGATACAATCAGCCATTTGTTTGGACGGTCGTGAGCCCAAGTTCCCCAGCGACGGACAGGCTGGCGGCCCCATTTGGGATTGCATCGACCATGTTCCCTAAGGTGCTCGTCGGTGGCAAGATAGTCAGGGAGGCGAAGGAGAGGGCCATCGAGACTTTCAACCAGGAGATAGAACGGTGGGAGAGAAGCACAGACCCCTATGCCCGAGAGGTCGTGAAGTGGCTCCTCTGGGACCGCGACGCCTTCACGGTTCTTGGTAACGAGGAAGCAAGGGGGCTCGACCCCAAGCTGGCTATTGGACTGGTGGCTAGCGCGGCGGGGGTCGGTGCCCTAGCATACGGAATATATAGATACAGGCGGAGGAGGAGACGATAGAATGGTGATGTGCGAAAAATCGCTAGTGATGAGATGAAGGCAAGACTCGCAAGACTCGCTCTGACCCCAGACGACAGCTACCACGTGGAGATAGCGGAGGAGGGAGTTGCCAGCACCGTCACGAACACGCTGACTAAAACGACGGTCGCGCTGGGGGAGGCTTTCGGTCGAATTGGATACCCGTCCGAGGCGGGAGGGCACGTGGAATTCCCGAGTTCGGTGGCACCAGATGAACATTGGGGGGGGTGGATAGACGCTATCAACATCGGACAAGCAACAGGGACATTCCTGTGGAGAACGTCATCTACGGATACCTGTTCAGACCAGATAAACCCAGACACTCCTACTTTCATATTGGGGCCATCGGCTGTCAACACACAGATATTTTACGGAAAAGGTCCCGCCGACTTCTACCTCTGTCTGATGAGAGAGGTCGGAGTTGTGCCTGACGGAGTTGTGCCTGATTGGCGCGAGTGGATCAAGAAATACTGGCTACCCCTGACCGTCCTCCCCCCGACATTGGCATTCGCAGCTTATTTGTGGTTGAAGAGGAGGAAATAGGTAGTGGATACCTTTGGTAGTAGAGTCAACGATTGCCAACGTGTGGGCACCCAAAGGCGAGTTCAAGAGGGACGAGGTGTTTGGGCTCGAGGTTGAGGTAGACGCGACTGGTTCTGGCTCGAGCAGGCTTCTATTGGCGCTGTGGGACAGACTTCTAGGGAGGTACATAGGCGCGTGGGCCACCGTGGAACCTCAGCCTCCCGGCGAGTACACATGGAACATCACCTTCAACCCGCTCGATGAATGGTATCCCACCCCGATGCCTGGCATATTTGAGTGGACCGTAGTAGTTGGGTACATGGAGGACAGCACGGGCGTGGTCACCGACTCTCAGGACTTCAAAATGCCGAGGATTGTTGACAGGGTTTGTAATCAATTTTATTGTGTAGGGGTCAGCAACCCGTACCCAGCTCCAGGAGAGGAGATCGCGATTAGTGGACATGCGTTCAAAGAGTGGTATCCTGACCCCCCATTTCCTTGGCCTATCTGCTGTACAAATTCTCCTTTGATATTACTCACGGATGATATGATTGTGCCGGAGCAGGAAGTGAATCTTACAGACGATTGTTATTTTTGCTTCTTTCTCAAAGCCCCACGTTTTGAGGGTGGATACACCTATTGGGTTCGTGACAAGGGCTACTATGCGTGGAAAAGCCCCGCGATAGGGATATGGGTCACTGCGCCACCCGCGTGCGAGGACTACACGACCAAGGAGGAGTGCGAGGCAGCAGGATGCTTATGGTACGATAACGCCTGTCACTCAGTACCACCTCCACCTCCACCCCCACCCTGGTGGGATCGACACAAAAAAGAGCTGATGCTACTCGGGGGCATGGGGGTAGGAGTAGCTGGCATTATGGTGATGAGGAAGTTTTAATATGATGAAAAACAACATCGAGGATGGTTAAAATGGTGAGGGTAGCGCAGTACGGGAGACCCCATCCTAAAATCACGGAAAGCGTCATACCCGAAGCTGCCCGGGATAAGGAGACCTACCTTGGGGGCGTCTACGAGGGGACGTTTGAACTACAATATTCTCCACGCTTGCCCACGCCCCGCGAAGCAGTCGTCGCTCTCTCCTATGCGATAGATAAGTTCGAGGTCGAGCACCCCGGAGTGGTGGTTACATACGCGGAGATAGTACACCCCTCGGATTTGGAAATGGCAGCGGGCTCGGTTCCCTCGTGCCGCTTTCAGTTCGTTACCGAGCACCACAGTCCATTCTTGGTCTCATTGCTTCTTCTCGGAATAGCGGCTGCCGTAGCGGCCGGAATCGCATACGGGACAACGATGGCAGTCATGGTGATTGCCGCAGTTCTCCTCGTCTTATTCTTAATTGCAGCTGCCGACTACGTAGTCAACCACATTTGGAGGGGCCCCACGCTAAAGTGCCCAAAGTGCGGCCGCGACTTTGATTACCTCGGGGTAGGAGCGATAACAGCACACTGGAGGGCAGAGCACTCAGATCAGGAAGAACCAGATTGGCAAAAAATGGAGGATGCGTACGAGAGAAGCCAGGTAGGGCAGTACGTTATTTGGGGCCTCGTAGGAGTGGGAGGCGTAGTAACAGCGTACTGGGCATTCAAGCGCATCAGTAGGAAGAAGGAGCCAAAGCGAGCTGAAGTGGTCGAACGAGGGAAAAGCTAAATAAGAGGGCGAGAAAGGAAATGTGATCGAATGGCAAGGTTCTTGAGTACGGTTAACAGCGAAAGTGAGCGGCTAGGGGAGATACCGACAAGGATTACTTGCACGCCTCAGTGGCCTTATGGCAGGTACACAGAACCCGCAGGCGGGCGTTTCATCCGAGAATACGGTCAAACTGGTCCGCTACCGAAGGCACTTACTGAGTTGAGACTGGCGGAAATAGAGTCACCCCCAGCCAGAGCCTATCTCGATGGCGCTTATGTCGAAAAGTCCCCTGAACTTTCCCCGCATGAATGGGGAGAAACCACGCGACCGATGGGCGATGTGGAGAGAGAATATCTAGCAGCATTAGGCGGCAGGCCGAGGTACGGAAGGCCCCTAAGCGAAGCGGAGAGGGCACAGGCGCACGCGCTGCGCTACCCAGGGACGCCACTGCCTCCACGGGGAACTGGGGTGGGCAGATTGGCAACCGTCGAGTCCCAAATTACCGGCGTTAATGTTCCCGATAGCGTGAGCCCCGACGCGGGGTTCATAATAAAAGTATTCATAACGACAGTTGGGACCGGCTGTGACAAGCAGTTCATCGTCTTCTTCGACCCGATAGTGGGAGACCACATAGGTGGGGGCAAATCGGACGAGTGCCTGCCACCAGGCATAACGGGCACATGGACCGCGACATTCAACCCACTTAACGACTGGTATCCGGCCACCATACCCAGCACGCTTAATTGGACCGCACGGGTCGGCTACGTGACTGCGGAGTACCCCGATGGCTCGTTCGATGGGATAGTGACCGACGAGAGACAGCTGCCCGACATACCCGTCACCGAAGCTCCACCACCCCCACCTCCTCCACCGTGGTGGGATAAGTACAAATATTACCTGATTGCGGGGAGCGCGGTAGCAGCGGTCGGTGTAGCGGTTGTGGCGACGAGGAAATGAGGTAATCAGATGGCGTGTAGTAAACCTGGTGGATGCGGCGAAAAGAAGAGGAAGGGCGGCACTTAGGAGAAAAACCTAAAAGCGGTGCTTGAGTGAGCATAGGGAGAGCATTCGGGTTCGTGATTTCATCCATAGTGGTCTGTGGAGTTATCTATTACGTCTTCGAGAAGGCGGGCAAGCTCGAGCCGCTGAAGGAGCTGCCGGAGCCAATCGTCAGGATAAGAAGGCCGATGTGATTATCTCCTTTTCTTTGTGTAAAGTCCGAATTTAGTATCGGGTCTCTGGGGTGGTTCATAGGGTTGAACTGGTGGTGGCATACGCTGCTTGAGCTGCGCGAGTGCTTGGCTCACGGCATGGCTCCAGTCCGCGAATATCTTGTTCGCTATCAGTGTTTCCACCCATCGCTCCAGATCTGTATCCTTTATGTAAATGTGGTGATCCGTCAATGGAACTCCAATGCCATAATCTCCCATACCCCTTTAATAACCTTACTGTCATAAATTCTTCTCGATAAGTATGGTAGATGGAACAATAGTGGGACTCGAGAGGGCAACTCTCAAGAAACTTTCCGACGGGGACAGATTGGTGCTGATGGCAGAACTCGCCCGGGTGGTTTCCGTGCACAAGGAGCCATTCGTGGTTGAGATGATTGCGAGGAACGCGGCGAAGATCCTAGCCCTAGTTGAGGCAGTCAACGACAACTCCAAGCAGGGATACGGTGGTTTGTCGAGCGACGGTCATCAGTTGACCGTTCAGTGGTTAACACCCGAGGACTTCCACGTGTCTGGGGACGACACCCAGCCACACTACAGCGGGTGGCAGAGATGGATGCAGGCGGGCAGCATAGAGACCTTCATTGGCGGCACGACACTCGAGGAAGAGGGCCTGATAATCTTTGGATGGGCCGACTCAGTATCGGAACCGATTGCGGCTGCACTCAAGCTGTACAAGGGAACCGAGGAGAGCGTGGTAGAGCCTCTGGCTTGGATCAGATGGTTCGAGTGCTGCAAGGCGTGGGACCCAATTAAGGCAACGGCGGCGAGCGGTGTCTCGTCTCACTGGGGAGCTGCTGGATGCACTGACTGGACGCAGAACGCGTTCTACGGTGGCGGTTCGCACGTAACCCCAATCGTCGAGATGCGCAGGGCGCTCCTCATACCTCCAGAGACGACCTGGCGTGTGGAAGTGAAGTACCTCACATCCGGTGTCGATTCCCTAACGCCCCTTGGATTCCGAGTACGAACGGCAACGGCTGCCTGGAACCTAGCGTTCTAAGGCAGCTAGTGCCTTTAGTACACAAGATACAAGGTGAAAGGCATGTTGGGAATAGTCCCTGAGGCGTGGAAGCGTCTGCTCGAGCCTAAGCACGTGGTACACTTCGTGGGATCGCACCCAGAGTACTGGCAGGAGCGCATGGCAGGGAAATACTTCAGGATAATGCAGACCCAGCAGATAACCTACGACCGAGCGTACATCCTTGCGGCAGGCGGAACATACAGCACAGACATCTCGGACGACAACGCGGCTATTGGAGATCTCGGACTATACCCAGACAACACGATGACGCTGTACGAAATTTTGCTCGGGATGAAGTCAACCAGCGGGTCGATGTTGTGCTACCCGCGATACCCGCCAAACGAGTGGTTCATCACTTTGGAGGAGGGCGGATACATCCCTAACACAGCGAACAACAACCTTAGATACCTCGGGCCTTGGTCGGAGGAGATAACGCCTTTCGACAAACCACAGGTCCGCATCCACACCATCAAGAAAGAGGAGTCGGTGGGAATCCAGCTATACAACGACGCACCCATACACAACAAGGTGGTATTGGGGTGGCTCGTAAACCGATGTTTGCTGAAGTACGTGCCGAAAGGCGATCTAGGCCCCACGGAGCTCGCTCGATGCAGAGAGCTGTTGCACGCAGGACTAATGGCACGCGGACACTGGGGGGAGACAGTTCCATAGGTGATATGAATGTCGATGTTTGAACGTAGTTTATTCAACAAGCCGATCGCTGTCACCCACCAGGCCATGGAAAGTGGGTTCTCGGGCGACATCACCACAGGAACATTGTTCTTCGGCATACCTTGGAACAAGCTCGGGTATCTCAAAAGGGTAGAGATTCACGGACCATCTGGAGTCCTCGTAGAAATATGGGATGACTTCATAGATCCGATCACCGATGCAAGCGGGTTCGTGAAGCGCAAGGACCTGATGATACCCTGTGTGTGTGCGTTGAGCGAGGGTCAGTTGATCGAGAACATAGACGAAGACATACCGTTGCTGGGCGACATCTACGCGTTCCCCTCGTTATCGGGGGTTGACCTCACGATTGCCGTGCGGACGATGTAAAGGCGCGGGAAAACGCCAAAAACTCGCGCCCTTCTTTTATTTTTGAGATGCAGTTCAGATGCAGTTGAGCTGGAGGAGTCCACCCTCACAAAACAGCCCAGATGCGCATTTCACCCCGCTGAAACGTGAAAAAAACAGCTTCGGCACCCAAAAGATTTATAATGCAGTTACAACGCAGTTCAGATGGATGGCGGATTAAATGAAGATAGCAGTAATCTTCGAGCCCTCAAATTCTATAGGTAGTTCAAATGAAGCCCTGAACATAGTCAGATTCAAACCCGATGTATTCGTCCCCATTGCATCGCAGCCGATCGGTGGTAAACCGGGGTTGGTCGAGGTCCCCACGCGATTCGGCAAGCCAATGAACTACCCCGTCGCATCCCTAATGGATGGCTTGGAACAGCTCGACCCCGACGGCATTTTGATTTGCACAGTCGGGGCTGACGTGTTTGGTAGTTTACCTAAAATGATCGAGCGCTGGCCGGTCGCGTGGCGGTTCAACGTCAACCCGTTAGAATTTACATTTGACCCTGGCATGATAGACAATATCCCGCAGCTTCTAGGGACTCTAAGCCTAGTGGATGCGGTGGTCCCCTGCTCCCCTTTCGTCGAGGAGAATGTGAAGCAACTCGCGGCGGAGAACACCATTACAATTCCCACCTGCATCGATACCAAAGAGTGCAAACTCGCTAACCCAACAAAGGATTTGGTCATCAGCCTCACCCGAATAGCACCCATAAAAAATATCCTATTTTCTATTCTAGCCATGGGAAAAGTTGTGAACGAGATGCCGACAGCAGAGTACGAAATATACGGAGAAGGGGTCATGGCGGGCCACGTCGCAAATTGGATACGCCAGATGCGCACGGAGAGAATATCCTACAATGGGTTCAAGCCAGCGAATATGGTCCTGCCGAATGCCAAACTGTTCTTGCAGACCAGCATCTCGGAGAACTTCAGCCTCTCGATGCTCGAGGCGATGGCGTCTGGGATTCCAGTCGTCGCATCCGACATCCCAGGGCACGCTATGGGGAATGTGTACTTCGACTCCATCAAGCAGATAGCTGACGAAGTGAAGCTTCTCTTGACGGACGACGACCTCCGGGAGGAGTGGCGGGAGATGGGGCTGGAAAAGGTGAAGGAGTTCGACGTGCGCGAGGTCGTGCCGCAGTGGGAGGGCCTGTTCAAAAAACTCATGCGGCTCAAGGAGTTCAAAAAAAATGACGCTAGTTAAAATTATAGAGTGGCAGAAAAGGGCAGGTTCTTTATCCCGCTGGGCTGCTGAGTGCTTCGAGGATGCAGGCTGCGAGGTGGAGATTACCCATGATTGGAGAGACACGAGTGGGCCAGCGGACATCATATACACTCCCGTACCCGGCTTGGAGAATAGGGGCGTCCCGTTGGTGACTCAGCTTGAGGGATATGGGGGCGTGTCGATCATGCCAGGAAGCAAGCCCTCGCCCAAGGTGAGGGAGACATTTAACAATTCTGCCAAAGTCCTTCTTGCAGACCCCAACATTTATCGTGAGTTGAAAAGGTGCGGGATAGATCAGGCATCAATCATGCTACCGAATCCTGTCCCGAACATCACCATCACGCCGAGGGATTCGCCCAAGTTCACCGTTTTCTGCCCACAGGGAACTTGGAAGATAAAGAAGCCTGAAAGAATAATAGAAGCTGCAAAAATCGTGGGAAAAGCGGAGCCAAAAATAAGGTTCGTGATGCCAGTCGGGTCGAAGCGGGTCTGGAGGGAGCCGCTCGAATGGCTGGAGCTGGACAACATGGAGTTCCTGCCTTCCTTGCCCTACGACAAGATGCTCGAGCAGTACGCCAAGGCGGACATCGTTGCCCCCTTTTCAGCGGCGGAAATCTTGCCCTGGACCGTTTTTGAGAGCTTTATTGCAGGCAAACCCACGGTGGTCGATGTCATCGGCAAAGTGCAGTCTGTCAACCGAGAGTATGTCAGGGAGATGGTCTCATGGTTCGGGGTTCCCTCTAGGATATTCCACGAGCGATGGGAGGGCAAGTACGCGAGCGGCGAGGGGGATCACTATCTTCATGCTGGGTCTTCGGAGGAGCTGGCAAAACTTATTTTAGAACTCTATTCAGACGAGAAGCGACGACTCCAGCTCGGACTCAACGCGCAAAAATGGATAGATGCTTACGATTGGAAACCGAAGGACAAGGGCAAGAAGATACTCGAGATAATGGGGAAGTTGTAGGTTACAATTTAAAGGTGAAGGTCTAACTATGGAGCTCAACCCTTGGGAACACCTGAGCGAGGAACGATTAAAGCAGTTCCTTACGGACCCGCTGAACAACGAGAATGCTGAAGACCGAAAGATTGTCATCGACTACTTGCGGGAGAACTTCGATAAGGTCAGGCTACTCGATGTCGGTTGTGGAACGGGGCATCAATATTTAGCTTTGAAGCAGTCGGGGTGGAACTTCGATTACTGCGGGGTGGACAAGACGAAGAAGATGGTTGACTTCGCGCGAAGGCGGTTCCCCGATGCCCGCTTCCACGTTGGGGACATCCACGAACTCCCATCTCCCGCTCGATCTTGGCAAGTCGTTTACGTTCGCCATGTCTTCACGCACTTACCAGGATACAAGAAGGCGCTGGCCGAGGTGGCAAAGGTTTGCTCGGACTGCTTGATTATCTGCCTGCTAAAGCCGCTCGCCGACAAACAGGAAATAAGAGTGATAGGGAAACCCCCAAATCATCGGGCCAAACCCGTTGAATTCTCAGAACATTATTTGAATGTATATTCCAGAGAGCCATTTATGACAATGCTAAAAAGTCTCGGCTTCGATGTGGTCATAGATGAAATGGTGGAGGTCGGGGGTTATTTTGGAAGGTATGAGGTGTTAATTACCCGAAGGAGATGCGAGTGATGAATCGTAGAGAATATCGCCAAATGCATAGAAAGGAGATAAATCGATATGCCCGAAAATGGAATAGCACACACCCAGAGAGAGTGAAACAGTATTGTCTAAAATCGTACAATAAACATAGAGATAAAAAGTTACAGTACGCTAGAGAGTACTACCAGACACATAAAGGCAAATGTTGTAGATATGCTCGGAAATATCGCAAAGTGCACAAAGATGAGATAAATCAATATATGCGTAGGTATGACCGAGTACATAAAGACAAAAAACTCCAGTACACTAGAGAATATCATCAGGCACATAGAGATGAAGCGAGAGCGTACTACAACGGACGCAAAGATAGATTGAGGCCATATTTTCGAGAATATCGTAAAGCACACAAAGAAGAGATAAAACAATATCGTCTAAAGCACAAAGATAAGATGAGGCGATATAATCAAGAACACTACCAGGTCCATAGAGATGAAATAAAAGAGCGTGTTCTATCATACGCCCAAGCACACCCAGATAAAATAAGACAACGCAACGCAAGGCACAAAGGCAAGGGATTCGTACCATTAATAGATAACCCATTCCCTCCAAGTATCCCTATTGATTGGCATCATCTTCTACCAAATCAACCATACGTAGTACCTATCCCACGGAGCATTCATAGAGCGGTAATGGGCGAACGCCATTACATTCACAATTTGTCTACATTTCTTTGGTTGACGGAGGGATTGATTTGAGCGTTGAATACTGGAAGAGGCCCGAGAGCGCGGCGGAGTTCGAGGAATACTGGAACAGGCGCAATAAGGCTTCGCTCCTGCGACGCTGGGGATTGGTCGAACGCCTCGCCAAGAAGCCGCTCTACTTCTCCCTCCTCGATGTGGGGTGCGGGATAGGCAACCTAGTAGCCTTCACGACCCTAGCCAACGAGGACAACTATTACGGTATCGACATCAGCCCGCCGATGGTCGAGAGAGCCAAGGTTCTCCACCAAGGGTTCCGGTTCGAGGCGATAGATCCCATGAAGCTGGATGGCAGATGGAACTTGGTCGTGGCGCACGGGCTTCTGCTACACCAGCACGATCCATTTCCCATGCTCCGCAAGCTTGTGAAACTCACGGGATCTTGCTTAATATTCGACGAGCTGGTGACGAATAAGGGGTACTCAGAAAGGAGCCCCCACGGGTATTGGACGAGGGTGTTGGGAAGCGAGGAGTACACGTTTATGAAGGATGAATTGGCAAAGGAGTTTGTTGTAGAAGAGGTCTTATTCGATACGTGGGGCCAAAACAGAGAATACTACCTCAGTTGCAGGAGATTTGATGCACCTATCAGTTGAGGACTTCAAGCTTCCTTGGCTCTTCGTCCGCAACTTACCGTTGGGCTGGTGCCGGAGGGCAGCGCAGGACACGCTGAGGATGTTCGATCAAAATCCGAAAACCGACCCTAAGACCACCCCTTACTACAAAGTTTCGGTTGGAATGGTTTCTAGGAAGCGATGGTGACACGGTGCCCAAACCGCAGCGGACTGCGCGAAGCGGACGCTGTATCTCGTGAGCCTGCGCAGGAGTATAGAGCGGGAGGGGATAAAGGTAGCTCCAATAATACATATTAAAGGCGATGGAAAAATAAGGATTCAAGATGGATACCACAGGCTTTTCTGCGCGGACTACATAGAGTACAAGAAAGCGATACCTGTGAAGGCGACCAACGTGGGGCCAAACTTCCAAGCGATAGGAAAACTCATGCTGAAGCTCGGAGGGGGGAAGGCATACACGTACCATCCAGTGAACAACCCCTCGTCAGCGCTCTACCACCCGTACTTCAGAAACTGGAAGGCGTGGAGGTCAGATACACCCGCTAGGTTCAGGGCCATACTCGCCAAGCTGGGTGAGGATAAGACGGTTCTCGACATCGGTGCATGTGAAGGCTATATGTCAATCAACCTAGCCGCGAGGGGGTACAAGGTAGTGGCTGTGGAACTCCACCCCGAGAGGGCTAAGGTTCTGAAATTCTTCGCCAACCTGCGTGGGGTTCAAATCCCCATCGCCGTTGAGGACTGGAGGAACTACTGCGCGAGAGCCGGGGAGTTCGATGCAGCTATATTCCTATCGACGTTCCACCACCAAGTGATACGTGGGGGACTTGGTGAGTTCCAGAAGCTCGGGCTGATAAAGGCGAAGAAGCTGTTTTTCGAGATGGCGACCAACCATGAGCCGAAGATGGCGAAGTTCCCGACCCTGAGTAACGCTGAGATAGTTAAGAAGGTGCTGGCAAACACGAGGTTCACTCAATGGGAGAAGATTTACACTGCAAGCCAGTACGCACCGAGGGACATATTCATGTTTACCTAAAGGGTGGATTCAATGATGGCGGAGGTCGAGGTGACGAACAGGTGCAACCTGTCCTGCCCCTACTGCATCAGGGAGGTCGAAAAACTCGAGGAGAGGGACATGACCCTTGGCGAATTCGACCACATCCTAAATGAGCTACTGAAGATTTACGGCCCCAGCTCTTTGGCGCTGAGTGGTCTGGGTGAACCGCTGATGAACCCCCATTTCATAAACATGTTAAAAAACCCCCTGTTGAAAAGGTTCCCAGTGGTACTCTTCAGCACGAACGCCACGCTACTAACGCAAAAAGCCATAAAATCCGTCGTGGACGCTGGAACCCTCGACATCGTAAATGTTTCGTTGCAGTCGACGAGAAGGGAGGTTTTCGAGGTCTTGCAGAGGGGGGCGAGTTTCGAGGCGGTGGTCGGCAACACCCGCAACCTGATTCGCTACGCCCGCGGCAAAAAAACGCGAGTCAGAATCCAGTACATGAGGACCACCCTGAACCCCGACGAGACCAAAGCGGACTTCCAAAGGCTCTTGGGCGCGGAAGACTTTTTGTTCCGATGGATGTCGGTAGGGTCCGCGTCGATGGGTTCCTCACTACCTGAGAAAGTTCGCCACCTCGTCCCTAAGCCATTCAGGAGCCCCATCCGTGTCGCGCCCTCCCCGAAATGGAAATGCAAATACGGTAGGAACATAATCATCACCGCGCACGGCGACCTGACCGGCTGCTGCTGGGACTCCTCGAGGTTGCAGACCTACGGGAACGTGCTCAAAACGCCCCTAGCCGAGCTGAGGTCGGGCAAGCTCCTTAGGAGCCTCCAAGAAGAACAGGCGAGGGGGGACTTCCATCGCCTCCCGGTCTGCAAGAGGTGTACGCCTGCCTGAAAGAATCCCGCTCTGGTCTATGTTCCTGCTCGAGACTCAATCGTACTGTAACCTCGGCTGTCCGAACTGCTTGAGGAACACGGAGCCAGCACAAAGCAGGTTCAAGGACGGCCAGCCGATAAGGGAGGAGATGCCGACGGAGAAAGTTCACGACCTCATAGACCAAGCGTCCAAGCTGGGGTACAGGGGCACGATTCAGTTCCAATACTACAGCGAGCCCACGTGCGACCCAAGGCTCGTCTCATTCGTCAAATACGCCAAGGGCAAGGGGATGCGTACCGAGATCGCAACGAACGGAACGCTACTCACCGGCGAGCTGTGCAGGCAGTTGGATGGGGTTCTCGATAAAATAGTGATAGGGATAGCCAACCGAAAGCCCAGAGGGTACTGGCTGGCGAAGTTCCGCAGGACGAGGCAGGTGCTTGTTTTTCTCAACAGACCGGTAGCATGGGCGGTCACGCATTTTTCACCTCAAAAGGGAAGATTGCAGGCGATGGTAAAGAAGAACGTCAACGCGCCGTGCCACATACCCTGCAAGTACCTGATAATTCAGTACGATGGCGAGATGTCACTATGCTGCGACGACCTATCCCACGCATGGAACCTTGGGAACGCATTTGAGAAGTCTCTGGAGGAACTGTGGTGGTCTGAAAAGCACGTTGAGATACTGAAAATATTATCGGTTGCAGGGGGACGATTGAAGTACCCTTACTGCCGCATCTGCCCGACCCCAGACATACGGTGAGTGCAATGAGATTACCCCTATCCGTCAAAGACAAGTCCAGAGCTGGCGTGTTCAAAGATTGGATACCAGAAAAGAGACCAGAGAAGTGGCTCGTCCACCTACCTGCCGATGTCGTAAAGGACACCAACCCAAAAGGTAAGATCGTGCTGGACGCTGGAACTGGGAAGGGGCGGTTCGCCATAGCGTTTGCCAAGGGAGGCGCGGAAAGGGTGATTGCCGTAGATATTTCTCCCGTCATGCTGAAATTGGCACGCGAGGAGGCCGAGAAGGAGGGAGTTTTGGACAAGATCTCGTTTGAAATCGGCGACGTGGAAAGCCTGAAGTACCCCGATAACCACTTCGACATCGCCTGCTGCATGGCGACGACTATGCACCTACCGTACCCGAGCAAGGCCATCTCGGAGCTCAAGCGGGTGTGCAAGGTTGGAGGACTTGTCGTCGTCGATGCGTCGATAAATGAAAAGCCCAAACAAGGAGATTACTGGAAGAGCTTCACGGAGGACGAATTTCTAAAGCTGTTTGATGAGAACGGGTTGAAGATCGAGCGCAAGCGCAGGTACAGCATGGAGGGCGTAGAGACATCCACGATAACGGTCATCGCACGCAAGCAAAAACCTTAATATTAACGAACTGAATAGAAACTGGTTAAGATGGTAGAATTTCGGGACATCGAGGTCTACTTCTTGGACCTCTCGGAAACCCACCAGGGCAGACAGGTCACGCCTGGGTGGAACAAAATCTCCGAAGTAGAAGTGCTCGAGACCAACTGTGAATTTAGGCTGGAGGTGATGCGCGGTCCAGGGGGGAGGCAGTGGCTGGCCCTGTACAACGATGCGTGCAACGGAGGTACGGCCAAGGTTGTCGTCAAGGGGCACAAGGAAGTAGAGGAGGAGATGAGGTAGATGGCTACCGTGTTTAACGAGGCGGTGAGCGCCAACACACCCGCCTTGGATAACGACATAGTGGTGCAGCACTCAGGATTGTACCGCGTCATGGTTAGCGAGGATACAGGAGTCGTCTTCTCCATGGAGCTCACGAGGAACGGGACGACGAGGGTTCTGCACTTCAACGAGGGCGTCGCTCTGGTGGCGGACTGCCTTTACGTGTTCAACGTGTCGGTCAGACCAGGCGATTCAATAAATTTCCAGTTCGGGGGGGCAACGACAGTGCACGTACTCAATGTAGAAAGGGCGTGATGGTAATGGATAGTTTTCCACCTCAAGGAACGGGGAGGATAGTTAAGGACATCTCAATCCTCGATCATCACCTCCATTCTAGGTGGCGGGTCTACCCCCAAAATGTTGGGAACACTGCCTTGCTCACGGCCGATGCCGCCGCGGACACGTTCGGCTTGTGGGCGCAGGTTGTCCCTATCAACACCGTCCCGTTCGACTTCGACGTGGTTGGGCTGGTCCTAGAGCAGGTGAGCGCACCGGAGACGTACTTCATCCAGATGGGGTATAGTCCCACGGCCGCCGCCCCCGGCGCGAACATGGAGTGCGGGGAACGCAGAGTTAAGTTAGTAACCCACCCCATAGCCCGCGCCACCGAGCTGCTGCAAATTCAGGGTCAACACATACACGCGAACAACTCAGTGTGGGGGAGGCTGAAGACGGCGAGCCTCGTCGCCGACACCGCCAACATAAGCGTCATCCTGTCTAGGCACGTGCAGATCAGCGCGGAGGTCCCGATGTGGCCCGCGTTCCCGTGGTAGCCTAACCAGAAAACCTTAATACGATACGAGATTAAATAAATTCGATAAGATGCCGCCCGAAGAAGAAGAGGTTTTCGCCGACGGTTTCATAAAGGTTCCAGCCAAGCGTTGGTATCATATTGCGGATGTGCTCACGCGCCGAGACGAGCTCATGGATGCCCTCGTTAAGGTCCTCGGAGCCCTAAACGAGAAGCTGGCAGCAGCCGAAGCTCCACCTCCCGCACCAGCCCTTCCACCCCTCCCTCCACTCGCCCCTCCAGAGTGGACCCCGCTGACCGACAGGCTCGACATTATCAGTAGCAATTATAAAATTTACCTGAGTCGCATAAAGGGAATGCCCGTAACCGAGGTTGACCGCTACGCCGGGGCTGCTACGACTTGGCAAACTCTGGTGGCCTGGCACGTTGGAATCGTCTGGAAGAAGAAGTACGGGACGCTCAGGGAGATCTCCATGGTGTCCAACAACTTCCCGAACACCCGCTTCAGGCTCAGGGTCGAGCTGGGAGAACCACTGGAAGAGAAGATAACCCTATTAGACGAGCTGGAGATACAGGCCGCGCTCACCCTCCCCTTCAAAGAGAACCGCCTGCCATACGACACGTGGGTCTTCCTCGACTGCCGGTCCATCGGGCCAGCAATCGTTGCGAACGGGTCTATTACGGGAATAGAGTGGAATTAGGTGAGTTAATGGGATTTGCGAACCCGCCAGTAACTGCCGCCGGGGGGCAATACATAAGATCAGCCACCTTGGTGGTCTCTGCATCTGACTCTAAAGATACACGTAATGTCGATTACGTTTGCGATGGCACCGATGACCAAGTTGAGATAAACGCGGCGATAGCGGCGCTCCCCGACGGAGGATCGGTGTACCTCTGTGGGGGAACCTACAACATTTGTGGTCCAATAGTGATAGACAAAGATAACATTTCCCTCGTCGGCTGCGGAGCGAACACGCTTATCACGATACCGGACGGGCTCAACGCGGCCATGAACTTCATAGAGGCAGCCAACCGAACCAACCTGTTATTCAAGGACCTCCGGGTGGACGGGAACCAGGCGAACCAGACCGCTGGGGTTATGATAGGGATCAACTTCAACTCCGTCACTCACTCGAAGATAGCTAAGTGCTGGATTGAGAATGTTCGAGGATATGGTATCGCTCTCAATTTAGACAACGACAACAACGCCATCGAGGGGTGTACCTCCTCGGGTCACTCCCTAGACGGCATCGGCCTGTACAGGTCGAGCGGCAACGCTTTGACAGGGAACATCTGCCAAGACAACAACGAGGTCGGTATCCGCCTCGACGATTTCTGCCACAACGACACAGTCACGGGCAACATCTGCGACAGCAACGGCTATCAGGGCATCCGCGTCGATAAAAGCTGCCACTACAACACTCTCGTTAGCAACATCGTTACGGGCAGCGGGGAGGAGGGCATTTACGTGATAGAATCAAACGGTAATGTCTTGGATGGAAACCTAGTCTATGGAAGCGCTTACGAGGGAATATATCTATCCAGCTCGAACGACTGCACCGTTGTTGGCAACTCAGTCATAAACAACGGGCTGGACGCGGACGTCACCTACGACGGGATACGCCTCACGACCTCGGACTACAACAACATCCAGGACAACCTCATACGGACTACCCTCCCCGTGCCTCCCGCCCCAAACCGCCAGCGGTACGGCATCAACGTGTCAAACGCAGCGTGCGACGGCAACTTGGTGAAGAACAACGACCTCCACCAGTCAGGGATTACGGCCCTCTTCAACGACGCGGGCACGGACACGAAGCTGCCTGAGCTCTGGGTCAACAGCATATTCGACGACAGCGATGCCAACGCCAGCCTGAGCAATATAGGTCCAGCGGGGAGCAGGTACCACGTGAGCATAGAGATGGCGGACACTTTCGATGTCACGGTTCGGTTCAACTTCCGGGTGCCGTCCGACTTCCACGAGCTCGTGAGGGCTAGGGTTGTGGTTGTTCCTGAATATATTGGCCCTCCGTCAAACATGAGGCGGGGAGTCGAGGCGATTTGGGGGGAGTGCAGCGAACTTGTAGGCACGGACACTGGCACCATAGCTGCTGGAGAGGTGGCCCTGACCGGCGGCAATACGGTGAACTGCTTGGACATAAACGCCGCCCTCGCTGGGATAACGGCGGGGGACCACGTGGGGGTGGCTTTCACCCGCTACGGTAGCCATGTAAACGACACGGTGGGCGCTCCAGTTCACATACTCGTGTTCTGGATGCAATATGTCTGAGAAGTTTACTGGCATATACTCCTTCGCGGAGAGGTACCACAACAGCGGACTACAGCGGGCTGGGCTCCTTAGACGGTTTTCCCATAAAAACTAAAGCGACCCCGATGACGCAGGCGGAGGCCGCGGCTCCTATGAGGTACCACGGCAACTCGGGCTCGGGTTCCTCGGCGACCCATCTGTCCAAGTAAATCCAGAATTCCTTTGGGCCCGTACCGCTCCATCCATGCGTGTGCGAGGCACCCGGGGCAAGGTCGACGGGTATCTCAGCCCCATCGCTCCTAAACCTGAAAGTATGAGTTTCAGTTCCAGTATTAAAGGCGTCGATCGTTCCAGTCCAAGGCTCACCGGCCGCGACCTCGCTTGGAAAAGTCGGGTTCCTCAACTCACCAATACCCGCTGTCGAAGCTGTCGGAGCGCCCCTCCTCTGTACTGGATTAGCCACTCCACCCGCGCCGAAGACGGCATCCGCTACCCAAGGCATTGGGGGACCACCTCTAAGGCACGTACCTCATCAAGCATATCCAGAAGTCGGCGGGGCCAGTGCCAGTCAACTGTAGAGCTTGGTAGTGTCCTGCTGGTATGTTCACGGGGGGAAGCTGAGCCAAATCGCCGAGGCAAGCGCTAGTAGACGATAAGTACCAAGCAAAATCACCTGCGGCGTCACCGATGTTCAGCCCGTCTACCCAGCCCTCCCAAGCCTCACCGACTGCAACCTCCGTCGGGAACGGAACCGCGCCCGGGTACTCAGATGGATACCTAATATCTCCCAGTGCTCCCGGTGGGACACCTTTTTCAGTTATGACGACGTGGTAGCTGGCGTCCACGACCCAGCCTGCTAGTGTCCTAGGCGGAACTCTGCCGACTTCCGCGAATTGAACTACCATTACAACCACTCCACAGTCGTCCCCCGACCTTAAAATAACTTTGCTGTTGAGCTCAATAGGTGATAGGGAGGGATATACCGTGCCATCTGGTTCCATGCGCCCCGTCCCAGTCCATAAGTGCGAAGCCCCAGTATACCCCGCGGTAGTCGGCCCCTACTTTGTATAATCTATCCTTAGCGACCTGTATTGGCTCCCACTCGAGGGACGATGTCTTCATCCTTAGCTCGCCGTCCAAGCGTAGTTTCATTGTCGGAATAGGGAAACTAACCCCAGTATCAGGAATGTGGAATTTGATTGAAATCCACCCGGTAATTTTCTCACCGACCACTTCGACTCTAGAGTCATCGTCCTCCCACCTCTCGCCGACCATCCTCTGGAGGGTCACGGTGAATCCGGGGGCGAAGCCCGTGCTATTAAATGTCACCACCGTGTGCTGCCCTGGACCTAGCTCGAAACTCTCGCTGGTAGCCTCGATGTCCCCGGTGATTCTCAGCCTGAATGTCTCCGTCGCGGCCACGGGGTTCCAAGCCTCCACGCTGCCTTCCCACTCCTCGCTTGAGCTGACGCCGAACTTGGGTATTCTCAAGTTCCTCAGCTCGCCTGGTGGCCAAGTTCGCTGGGGCACGGACACGGACTTCGGCTCCACAACCTCGGCGAACTCTAAGAGGTACAACTCGCGGGTGAATTCGAGGGGGCCAGTTCTTATCATCTTATGGCGTAACCACCCTCCCGCCTTCATCCCATAGGGACCATGCAGGAACCATGGCTCCCCGTACTGGAAAAGCATAGTTGCGAACACCCCTGTTCTCCCACCCGTGTTCAACATATCTATAGTACCCTCCCACTCCTCATCCGGGCCGACCTCGCTGGGGAAGACCGGGTTTCTCAGCTCACCCTCAGGGAAGTCTACTCCCTCTATGCTCTCACCCACTTCACCCACCCACTCTCCTCCAAGTTGACTCCCGCTTCCCATTTCCACGACCTCATCGCTACCCGCGACCACGCTCCGAGCCTTTGCGCCAGCCGAGGTAGAGTTCACTACGTGATGATGGCTATCTATAAGAACCCACTCCGCCAACTTTAGGTGCACTTGAAAGTTTGCAGGACCAGTTTCGATCCCCCATATCAAGAACCCATCCCCCGGGTCAAGCTTGAATGGTGGACTTTCATCGGTAAAGTCGCCAGTTCGACTCAGCTGAAACCAGCCAGTCTTTCCCCCGATGTTCCCGACTAATACTTGCCACGCCCACTGCTCCTCGAGGGTCACGGACTCGGCGGAGACTTCTGGGTCCAGCATATCACCAATGGGTCCCTTCTCCTCTATCAACACGCGGTGGCTGTCGTCGGCCACGTATCCGAGAGTTGCCATCTTATACACCCGTCCGTATTGTGAAGCTCGTGGGACCGTAACCTGTTATACTTAGCTTCTGACACCCACCAGGGCTCATCGAGAGTATGGGAGTTTCGCTAACCACGCCACCCTCAGTGATAATCACGGCCCTGATGCTCCCAGCTCCAGTGCCACGGTTGCATAGATAGTATGTGCCCGCCCAATACTCTCCTAGCGCGACCTTCGTTGGAATCCAATAAGGCTCAATCGTAGGCACCACCCCGCTCTCGATCGCGTTGAACTCGATGACACCCGACGAGCAGGGTTCGTAAGCATCGTCGCCGTTGAACCTAACCTCCACGGTGTGAACTCCGAGGGTCTGGGGGGCTGGAACCGCGAAGCGCCACCACCCTTGGTTTGCGGTTTCAGTTTCGTGTCCCGTGCGCTCCGCCTTGACCTTCGCCCCGTTCACGTAGAGCTCGACGGTCTTATCGAGCAAGCGCTCGAGTCCAGATGCAAGAAAACCGCAGATGTAAAAAGGCTCCCCCACGCCGACATCAAGTGGTGGGGCTTCAACCACGGTTATTGATGTCTCGGACCCAACCACATAAACCTCGTACAAATCTGTTGAACAGGGATCGTATGTTGCGTCGCCGAGGAATTTGGCCTCGATAGTGCGAGTTCCGCGGGTCATCCAAGGGCCTATCCAAAGATCCCACCCGCCCCTATCATCGGTTGAGATTTCATCGACCTTCGTACCGTCCACGTAGAGTTCGACGATTCCGTTCTCTATGGGCGTTTCATCGCTCTGTCTCAAGTAACCATAAAATCTAAACTCTTCTCCGATGCCAACGGTCTCTGGGGGAGGCAACTCCACATACATGTACGTCGGGATGCCCATTCAATCAGCTTCCACTCTATAGGCAAACTACTTATCTCTGTTGGCGAATATTAACTGGGTAGAATGGTAAATTGGCATGAAGTCCGGGAGATCGCGGGCGACATCTTCCTCGTGTGCCTGGGTGTCTTTGCCCTGTGGTGCTTCCTCAACATCTACCTCAAAGGGGGCTTCATGTTCGCCGTGGAGCCCAATACCACCTTGCTGGTGTTGGAGATACTGGCAACGGTTGGGTTCATCATAATCGGGCTTGATAGGTTTTGGGACGACCTCAAGCGGAAGAAGGAGAGGGAGAATGAGTCGTGAAGAGGTGAAGAGTTACTTTGCATATGGCCTGCTCTTTATCTTAGCAGTAGCATGGTTGTGTCTAGCATTGATCCCGATACTTATGGTTGGAGAAATCAGATGGCGTGAGCCGTGTTTGCCCTTACTCCTGTTTGAAATTTGCCTGCTCATAGGCATAGCTCTTTTCGCCTTGGAGAGAATCGTAACTCTCTTATACCCTCTAGTGAAGGATAAAAGGGGAGTTGAATGGCAGACGTAACGACGGTAGTTTACGCAGTTCTGGCCGCCCTAGCCTACAGCCTGATGTTCTTCGCAAAGCACCACTTCAAGCCGGACAAGCCCGAGTCCTTCGACAAGGCAAAGCTCGGTGCGACGCTCATCATCGGTGCCATCATCGGCATCGTGTTCTGCATCGGGAACGTTCCAATAACCGCAGAGGCGATAGGTACACAGCTAATCTCCTACGGGTTCATCATAATGTTCGTGGAGACGTGCCTGAAGATTGGCTACCGCATCATCGCACCGCGTCTATAAAGGCGGCCTTTTTTTCTTTTTTTTCCAACCCCCAAAACTTTAAAAACAACTGGGATGATTATAGCAAGGTCGGAATGCAGCGTAACCTCAATCCAAGTAGTGTCACCTTGGCAGACATACAGACGATGAGCCCGAGAGAGTTCCGACAGTACACGTTTCTGAAGATGGGCGAAATGGGCAATGACCTCAAGCAGACTAAAAAAACGGTGATGAGGCAAGACACCCGGCTCTGGGGCGTGCTCGTCGCGGTCATCATAACGGCAGGGACCGTCATCGCCAGCGCCGTTCTGTAGGTAAACTCGTAGGTAAGCTCGTAGGTAAACTCGTATATAAATCCGTATATAAACTTCGTGGGTGAGAAACCTTTTAAACTACCCTCGATTAGCGTCATTTGGGTTCTATGGTGGTGAACTGCCCTGTCTGCGGGGCGAGCGAAAAGCTATTAGTGGAAGGGCTAAAGAAAGGGGAATGGAAGTGCCTGACGTGCGGCGCTAAATTCACGATAGAGGAAGAAGAGAAAAATGTATAGAGGAATGAAATCCCCCGAGTGCACAATTTGCCACACCCCGCTCGAGCACACACCCCAGGGATGGAAGTGCCCAGTTGACGGGTTCTACTTCAATGTAAAACGAGGGAAGGCCGGACCACCGCTGCTAAGACCAGTTGAGGCGGCTGGACCACCACCACCTGAAAAGGTCAAACAGCCAGTCGCGGAAACATTCGAGGCCTGGCGGGTAAGGTACGGAGTGACCGACGAGATGTACAAAGACCTAGACGAAAAGACTAGATGGGAAATCAAGATGGCGTTCAGCCAGCGCCACCTGAAGGATCCCGATTTCGGTATGCTCCCACCTCAGCGGTGAGGCTTTCTTCGCCCTGTTTCTATCTCAGAAATAACAACTTTTTCGCCTTTTTTTATCCTTTCAACAGTATCTTTTGGCAACTCTAGCGGCAGGTCCATTCCCTGCAATGCCTTCAGCAGTGCTGCGTCGAGCGAGTATTTCTTTACGGGACCCACCCTTTTAGGATCGAGCAATTCACTAAGCTCTGTCCACGCACGCAGCACCCGCAGCAGTTCCATAGTTTCATTAGACGCTCGGAATGTAGGCATTGTGTTATTTGTACGCATTGTTATTATTTATACATTTTGGCAACAAGGTTTTTAAGCGGTCTTTTCCAATTCTAATCAAGGTGAAGAAATGGTTAAACTCTGGCCTCCGATTCTTGCCTCGCCCACGTTGCTCAAGCAGCTACACGAGGTGGGAATAGACCCAACGATGAGCGTCAGCTACTCCCCCTTCGGGCCGGTCACGGGAACCATGTTCACGAGGGCCCCACCGAAGGTAAAGGGAGCGAGGGGAATTGCAGCGGTCCGTGCTATCGACCCGCGTATTGCCTCCGGCCTTGAGAGAGCCATCGCCATCAGCAAAGCACACCGGGAGACCGGGACTAAACTGGTGGTAATCAGGGGACGGCTCCGCAGGGTGCCGACGAAGGCTGCGGCGATGGCGAGGGTAGCTGTCCCAGCCTAGAGCTGACCGAGCGAGATTTCCAAGGCGTCGGGGCGCAACTCTGACGCCAACCTTTTCTTTTTTATTTGGCGATAGGCTTATATATCATCTAATATCAAAAGATACTTCGATGCTATGAAGCAAAAGACCATCCCGGTAATGTTGAGGTTAGCGGAGGACTTGGTTGATGAAATTGATAAGCGGGTTGAGCGTGGCGGCTACACCTCAAGGCAGGAGCTCATTAAAGAGGTCATCCGCAGGGAGTTTCCAAGGAAGAGGGGAACAGGAGGTTGAGTAGGATGGGATTCCTAAAAAGAAAGCCTAAGCAAGACGAGGCGAAAGGGGATATTGTAGAGGGATTTTTGAGACGACCGAAGGAGCACAGGCGAACAGCAATAGGTTGGGTTGATGGGAAACATATCGTCCTTTTATTATATCAATCAACGGTAACGAGCAAGTGGACTGTTCTTGTCTCAGGACTAATGAGTTTTGAAATTGAGAGTGAGGAATTCAAGAAGAAAGAGGAAGCAGATAACTACTTCGATGAATTGGTCAAAAAGCACGAGTTGAGTGAGTACTGATGATAGGTTTCCTGCTCCGCGCCCACCGCCGCTGGTTCCGCTTCCTGAAGCATCACGTCTGGAGAGATTAAATGGGTGGGACGATGCGGGCTGCGATCAAACCTAGCAAAATAGATCTAATTGGGGAGGGTCGAGGAAGGATGGATAAAGCGACCAAGAAGCACATCAAGGAACTGCTGGACAAGAAGGAGCCCTACGTAATCGTAATCGCCCACAAAGGTGGCACGGAGTGGTGGGGCACGGCCTACGACCTCATCGGGATATGCGAGTCGGTGAAGCACCGGAATGCTGGCAGCTCAGATTGAACTGACTAGGACCACAAGGCCGGACAAAAGAACGAGTAGCGATGCGTACCATGGGTGAGGGAGGTGAGGGCATGAGTTGGAAATGTTTAATCGGCCTGCACGATTGGAAGCGCGTCGCAGCATGGACAGTGGATGCGTATGGGCGGCGGCTACCAAGAGGTGTCAAGTCGGTCAAGGGGCTACGCACTACCAAGGCCGAAATATACAAGTGCAAAAGGTGCGGTAAGACAAAGAAACTGTTTTTCGCCAAAAAGGGGCGGCCACCAATAAAACCGAAATGGATGGAAGTGAGGTGATGAGTTTTAAATGCTTGTTCGGCCTGCACGACTGGAAGTGCGTGACTTTTGTAGAAACTCCAATCGGAAGAAAGGCAACGACCGTAATTCGGGAAGGGCGCAAGGTCAGGCTCTACGAGTGCAGAAGGTGCCCGAAGACAAAGGAAGAGGTCGTGGGATGTCGGTGTGGTGCTAAACTGATGGAGGTGTAGGTATGGCGAAGTTCAGGTGCTCGTGCGGATACGAGTGGTACAGCGTTCAGCCGACTTATAGAGGGAATTACCCTAAATGTCCCGGATGCGGTCAGCAGATGGGAGAGCAAAATATGGTAGGTGAGTGAGTTGGCGAATGGCTCGGGCGGCATTTTAACCGCGCTAAAGGCGAAAATTGGCAGGGAGGGGCTGAAATTCCCGCATGATCACGAGCGCGGCGTGACCTGCTCCCGGGGTTATATCACCACGCGACCGCCCAGCCCGCCAAAAATGTAAAGTTCGGGAGGTGTGAGAATGGATAACACAATCTATGTGGGCAAATACAAGGTTCCAAAAAGCGGGACAATACCCCTACCGAAATCCAAGCTGAGGGTATTGAGTTGCTATGTGAACACAGCGGGTGAGGTGGACAGTCGGGTAACGCTCGTCATTGAGGATGAAAACTTTTGGCCTGCAATATGCAAGATGAGTGACGAGGAGGCTAGAGATTTAGCTTTTGTCCTGATAGAAACGGTCATGTTTAGGGGGGACAAGAGCCAGTTCACGAAAACCGTAGGTGAGTAATTGAAAGAGTACCGTTGTTTCTGCCCGTTCAAGACTGGCTCGAGGAAAGAGATCAGGAAGCACGTCCGCGAGGTCCACGGGATAAAAGGCAGCCCAGGAGGACACGGGGACACGACACCCGCAAGCGATATTTCGATGGCGTACCATACAGTAGAGAGGTGAGGTCATGGAGAAATTCTCAAAGTGTATCTGGGTGTGCAAGGAGATTGGCGGCAAGGTCTACCATGGGATGCTTTCCGAAATCCAACTACCACTAGAGATGATCGGTGAATTCTCGGAACGTTTCCTGAAAATAATGAAAGAAGCTGGAATTGACATCATTGGTTATAAGATAGATAAAACTAGCGCAGAGATTGTATATAAAATCCCCAAAGGCGAGGAAGCAGAGGTTATGCAGAAGTTTGTTGACATAATGAAAAAAGAGGAGTTAAGCGATGCCGAGGAAAGAAACTAAGTGCCCAAAATGCGGTGCCCGGATGCTAACTGGGAAAAGAGCTGATAACTTTCTCAGGCGTAAGGATAATTTGATTGTACTTGGAAATGTCACAGTGACGGCAGTTTGCCCGAAGTGCCGAACCCAAAAACTAAGTGATGGCGTTATATACGGTTTTTCGGACCCAAGTGCCAAGCCGCTAACTAATCGCCCAGTTCCATTTCTAATGGTTCCAATACTCCTCGGTTCTGGTGAAGACTCGGGCATAGTTGAATTTACAGAGCGGAAGAAGAGACTCCTCTCTGGGATGGATGTTTTTGGATAGGTGAGTTATGATAGAGATTGAAGAGGAGTTAATGGCGCGGGCGATCAGGGAGATAATCGAGGACTATATGACCGTGTTTAGGTGGTCGTGATGCCTCGTTATCACTGCATGGTGCGCCAGCGGGATCTGACACGAGAGGAGGTCAGACTTCACAGTTGCATGAAAAAACATAAGTTCAAGGGGAAGCTAAGACGATGCAGGAAGCTGGTGATTCTGGATGCCTGAGGTTCGCGCCCGTATTTTTCAACTCATCAGGCGGAACCGCTACGACATCTTGGACATGGATGTTTACTTCAGGGCGAAGATAGCAGCCCTCCATCGCTGGCTTTACTTTTACTTAAATCGTGAAGGCCGCGCTGAGGACGCCACTCGGTTAAGGCGGATGACCTCAAAGGACCGGCTAGACTGGCTCCGCCGCGAGGTAAAGCTGCCCCCGCGCTCCAGCTTCTACGCCCGGGCGATACTGCTTGAGACGGGTATGCGAGCTGAGATCGACAGCCTCGAACTCGTCCTGCCCCGCATCGAGAAGGATTTAGAGCTACTGACCACCGCCATCTCACTGAAGGAGAGAGAGAGCCACTTCCTCGTTGACCTGATTGCTGGCCTGAAAGATAACGTCCCAGAGCGTCCAGAGTGGCGCGAAGCGGTTGAGCGGGTCCTGAAGCTGGTCGAGCGCAGACTAGCAGAGCTACGCGAGATGCTCCCTCCCGTCGTCCTAACCCGAGTTCTCCAGTCGCGCATGTTCTACCGCTCGTATAAGGCAAAGCTGACGCCGCAGCCATTTGCTTTCTTGGTGGCGTTCGTCAAGACCCGCGAGCCGGAGAAGTACCCAGAGGAGTTCATGAAGTCGGCAATCGATTTTCTGACCTATGATGCAAATGCTTTTAAGTCGCTTGGGGTGGCGATAACGAATGTTGGTGCGCTATGGCTGAAGAGGGGAAAATTCACCGAGTTTCCCGCCGGTGCATACTTCGTCGATGGGCGCGAGGTGAGGGCAGTCGATTGGGACGAGGTTGAGGATGAGGCAAAGAAGTTCGGCCTTACCCCAGAAGAACTGATAGAACAGATCAGATACTACTGCGCGTTCTATCGTATCCGCTTCGGGGAGGCTCGCATTTATCGAGAGTACATCGGCTATCTCACGTTCGAGAGGGGGAGATGGGTCATCCACCCGGATTGGGAGCGCACGAAGGTTGAGCCTGGAGAAACATTGATACCCGAGGCCCCGCACCCAGATGATCTGGAGGTTTAAAAATGCGCTTAACCCTTGATTTAGACTACGTTTCAGAGCTGAGGTTCCTGATGACGTATTTCAACTGCAAGCGGCTTGGCGAGGTAGAGGTAGAGAGATCCCCACGCGGGCGCGGCTACCATCTGATTGTTCGCGGACTGCCGCCCGACCACGAAGCAGAGTACATCTTGAGGTGCCTTCTTGGGGACGATTTAAACAGGGTAAAGTTCGATCAGGAGAGCGAGTACAAGCCAACAAAAATCCTCTTTGGAACCAAGTGGGCGATGGACGGCAGACGGTTCGATGCACAGGCCCTCGATGAGCGCAACATACTAGCTCTCCCCTGGAAGAGCAATCCACCAAAGGAGGTGTTTAGGCATGGTTGAGTGGGAAATTGTATTTCAGCCCAAGATGGACGACGCAGCCAAGCTGGACGAGTTCTTGGCGTTGAAACTGGACCCGGCCTACAAGCATCGGCTCGGGCATGGCGCACGTGTCATCATCGACTACGGGTTGCGCGATAAAGACGAGTGTTATCGTGTCGCGGAATTTATCAGGCATCAAAGCCCGATAGGAGAGGGACTACGCTACATGGTAAGCGGGCGTGAAGGCACCACCTATAAATTTTTATCATACTGCCCGAAATGTAGGAAGGGAGATGAAGGTTTCCATGATGAGCACAGCTGATACGATTTTCAGGATCGCCATTGCGGACCCATACGTGAAGTTCAGCTGGGGATACCTGTCGGAACGTGAGCGAGCATCGACCAGGGAAGTCCACGAGGCGAGCGGGGTGGATAATTGGTGGCCCATAAAAGCAGGGCTCGACACGCTGAAGCAAATGAAGCTGGTGGAGGAGCGCGATGAGGTCTGGAGCCTGACCGAGTTCGGCAAGCGGGTGCGAGATGTCCAAGCAGCAACACGAGAACTGAGGGTGGTCTGATGACACGCCCATTCGTAACAAAGATGGTTGAACTCCTTGACGAGGATGACAGGAAAGACAATAAGGAAATTGCACGTTATCTCGCAACAGGACTATACAGTTTTGAATCAAACGGCCAAACAGTGACGATAGGGAGAAGGGACAAGCTAATGGAGTACATCAGACGGCGTTACCCCGACTTTGACTTCACATCGTTGAGTCGGGTGTTCGACGGACTAGGTGAGTAAACTTGGGACGTAGAAGTAGATGGGTTCATAAGACGGCGGGAAACTGGCCCAAGCACATCCATCCCAGCAGGTTGAGGAGGACCTAGCGATGGAACACAATCATAAATGGCAAAGGATAGCCCAGCTCGATAAATTTACCGAAGTTGTCGAATGCAAGTTTTGCCCCGCGAGAATTGTAAGACTGAGGGTGGTCTGATGACTGAGTTCCCCATAACGCTCAAGGTGAGTACAGAAGGCCCGGGCAAGGGCTACCCGATTGAGATGACCCACAAGGAGAAGTTTTTTGCCATACGGACGGAGCCGAAGATAAGTGATGTAGAGGAGTTTATTGCGAGCGGCAGGGATGAGATGGACCTGTACGATGAGATGCGCAGGGTAGGTGAACCAGTCCTGCTTCTTCACGGACTTCAGGACATCGAGTTTGCGAGCTTCCCAGAGCTCCAGAGCGTATTCCAAAAGTACGATGAGGAGCGTTACAAAGAGATAACCGACGAGGAAGAGGTGAAAGTGGCAGATGCTTGGAAGGATGCACTCACCAAAGAGTGGGTTTTAACTTGGAATCCAGCGGATGTCGAATGGACCGATCCAGCAAAGTACCATAGAGAGGTCTTTCATCGCAAGCACAGCTTCGATGAGCTGATGGCTCTGAAGCGCGAGGGGGTTGACCACATCGCCAAGATAAAGGGAGTTAGCACGATTGGGACGAAGGACGAGATAGCGCGTCGCATCCATCAGCACGACTTCGGGGAGGAGGAGGTGGGAGAAACTTTAGAGAGGATAGACAAGCTCATGACCACGATCGGGGACCACAGGAGGGTTGAGCCTGAAAAGGTCGAAAAGCCCGAGGAGGTGCCACTTGAGCCAGAGATAAAGCCTGAGAAACCCGAAGAACAGGTGAAGCTCACACCCGAGAATATTGAATGGGCGATAGACGAAACACTCACACATTATGCAGAGGACTGGCTCAAGCGCAGCGTCAGAGCGCTTTTGGAAGAGGGAAAACGTGATGAAGCCCTCAAGTTCCTGCGAGAGCACTGTAGGTGGTTTGGGGTCGCCTCCCCAGGCAAACCCTACGTGTCTGGCTCCGAGAAGGGCATACTCATCACGTCAGCCATCATGAATCCCGAGGAGACAAAACTGATTACCTGGGCCGAGCTCCTGAAGCGCGTCGAAGCGGAGAAAATAAAGAAGCTGGAGGAGTTTGGTAGCATAGACGGAAGCAATGGCGAGCAGATTTTACAGGAGCTCAAACATCGCATCGCAAAGCTCGATTTCATCAAAAAGGCGTTTATCTTTGGTAGTTTCGTACAGCATTTGAGGAGTTTACCAAGCAAATGGAGGCCCAGCTCAGACATAGACATACATGTTTTAGTACCAACTGATTACGTAATAACGAAATATGGTGTTAATGAGCAAATAGGTTCTATAAAAGGGCACCCTATCGACTCAGGAGTAGTCCACGGATCGGTTGTGGATTATTACAAGGTTTTACAAGAGCATCCAGAGACGATAGTTATTAAGGAATGATGAAAATGCCACCCATACCCGCAGCACTCCAGAGAAATATCCTTGAGCGTTGGGCAGCCGACCTTGCCAGGAAACTCGACCCACCAGTCGATCCTACGTTGGCGCTGGAGGCCGTTGATTACGCCTTCGACTCTACACTCACCTATTCGGAAAACAAAACAGCAGTCGAGGAGGAGCTCGCACATCGGGGCATATTCGGCGAAGCACCGAGCCCGGAAACCCCTGAGTGGGCACGCGTCGAGGAGCTCCCGCCCTACCGCCCGCCGGAGGCGCTGAAAAAGGAACTTGAGGAGGTAAAGTCCGAGCGAGAGAGGCTGGTCAGAGAGCTACGCAAGATAAAGTCCAAGTTCGAGCGCTTCAAGGAGCTCTCGGAAGAGGAGAAGCTCAGGCTGGCGGCTGAGGCGCGAGATCTCGAGGAGAGCCTTAAAACTGTTGTCGGGGAGATCCCACCAGAGTACCTAGACGAGCTCAAGGCGGTCTTCCTGAAGTTGAAAGACGCCACGGAAGAAAAGTTCTGGGACTGGTACGGCATGTACCGCGATGAGGTCAAGGAGAAGCACAAGGTCGCGGTCGCAGCGACATTCGAGGGCTCGATGCACGACTTCCTTGTTGGAAAGCCCAAGCCAGCCCCACCCAAGCCAGTTGTCCCGGAGAAGCCAAAGCCAAAATTCGAGGTCGGGGAGAAGGCGTTTCACCCAGACCTAAAGGAAGTGACCATCCGCGCCCAACGCTGGAACGAGCTGCTCAGGAGGTGGGATTACGTTGTAGAATCACGAAGGAAGACGGCATTGGTGTCGGAGGCAGAGCTAATCAAGCTACCGCCACTACCGCCAGCACCGCCCAAGCCACCGCGAGTGCCGCGAGTTCCAAGAGTACCAGTGGCCCCACCGCGCCCGATCGAGGAGATTGCCGTTTCGCCGATAACAGGCAAGCCCCTAGAGAGAGTTATCCACGTGCGCGTCATCACCCCCGAGATCTCCCAAGAACCTATCCCATGGCCCGAGATGACGGAGGAGCAAAGAAGGCGTTACGAGTTTAAGAACCAAGTACCCACCAGGGAAGTCACGATAGAACGCATCGAGATGGTGGAGGTTCCCTCGGGAATGCTGTTTTTCTTCGACCGAGCGGACGGCAGGTACTACGAGGTCGTTGACTACACGCTGATGCCGATTTCCTACGACAAGATTATCGAGCGGGTCAGGCGGGTTCTGCGTCCAATAATCCCGAGGCGGGGACCAGCCGCACCTCTGAGTATTCTAAGAGAGGCCCAACTCCATGTGCGGGAGGTAGAGACCGACCCCGAGTTCCAAAAGTACGTCCTTGAAGAGGTAGGGCTGGAGTGGGCCACATATTTGAGGCAGGACGCTTGGACGAAAAAAGCTATCAGGGATGAATTCATAAAGGCAAAGGGACCGATGTAATGGGGGGTGTGTGAGATGGAGAGAAAACCGACCTATGGTGAGCTAATCGCGGCGGGTGTTTCACCAGAAGAGGCACGGAAGGCTCTGGCACAGCAGGGACCAGCAGCAGCACCAGCACAACCTACCGCGAGGATTGGAGTAAGAGGCAAATGGCATCATCTAATGATAATGGACGCAGAACCGTTTTACTCCGCTAGTCAAGCCATTTGGCTACCAGAAGAATTAGCCTTAAAGCTCAGAAACTATCTTCCACGAGGAGCGAAAATTGTGACCAGAGTGCAAGATTTTGGGTAAAGGTTTGAGTAAGAATGAGTCCCGAGAAAATAGAGTTCATAAGCGGACCCGGGCAGGCGAAGAGGACCGTCCCACCGCTCGAGGTCTATGTGGAAGGCCCGCCGCCCGAGGTCGAGGCACGCCCGCTGCGAGAGGAACCCATACCCCACACCATCCGGGCCAGCGAGCTCGCACCCATCATCGAGCGTCTCAAAGCCGACACCGTTGAGATGACGCAGGTACGTGTTGACTTCGACGAGGAGGTGGCATGGGTGGTTCCAGAGCCGCGCTTCACCATTTTCTTCCGCAAGCCAGAGAAGCGGGTGGTCGGGAAGCTCGTGGGGGCTAGGCTCGACGAGGAGCTGAGGGACTTTACGAAAAAGCTTGAGGTGGTACATCGCGTAGCGTGGCCGGCAAAGATAGAGAGGCACTATCGCCGCGATCTCGATACTCACTTCTTCTGGCTGGTTCCCGAAGGACGGAGGCACATCAGACGCGCAGATCCATACCTGATTGCTAGAGAAGTGGTTCACCTTAACCCAAAGCGGCTGACGCTACAGACTATCCCCAAGATGATTCGTCCCCCGCCTGCTTTAAAACCCGAAGAACTGCCCTGGAGGCTGCGCGAGCTACCGCCACCCCGCTACCCGACTTAAAAAAACGAGGTATAGGGTGAGGTGAGAAGATGGAGATTAAACCAAATGAGCTGGCATTTGCGGCTGGATATTTAACAGGGGCCGCAGCCGAGGAGAACAAGAACGGGCATCCTGCTTCGGGGAGGATTCTTGAAACAGTAGCTCGGTATCTGACGGCACTAGCGGATCAAATGGTAGCCAAGTGAGTTTGATGTACAAATGCTATGACTGTGGTAGGCTTCACGCCAAGCTCCCCAATCCTCTACGGTGCGAGGAGTGTGCAGGTCGCATTTTCATCAAGCTGAGGCCCGACGTGGTGCGCCGCGTGAAGGCGAGGTGAGGAAGTGGTCAGAAAATTCGACAAGGAGCAATTTACGAAGCGATTTCTTGACCTGTTGAAAGAACGTTATAGTCACCAACGCGGCACCACTCAGATAATAGGTATGTCCACGGTTGCACTTCAGGCTTGTCGCGACTTGAAGTTTGCCATGTGGAAGAACCGAGATGGGATGCTTGACGCAATAAACGAGTGGTGGGAGAAACTCCCGAAGGCCAAAGGCGAAAGAGCCTATGGCGGCAGAAGACTGTTCGGGAGAGATTGCCGGGTCGCTTGTAGCTCTGGCCCAACGTTTATCTACATCAAAAATATCCCGAGCCGCCTTCACGGTATTCTCTGCGAGGACATAATCTGTTGGTGGTAATAAACTTCAGTCCGAAGGTTTAAATGCAAGTTGTAACTTACAAGATACTTGGGGGAGTCGGATATGAAAAGGATGATATTCTATCAGGAGTACAAGTGCCCCTACTGTGGATATAGAGACACTAATCCCTTCCCCATCGAGCATTACGGGAGCGCGGGTCGCAGAACTTTCAGGTGTCCCAGTTGTTTGGGAGAAATGGAGGAGTGAGGATGCAGAAAACGCAGAAGGTAAACTTTGAGGATGAGCTTGAAGGCTTCTTGAGCGAGCTTGAGCGGCGCGAGAAACCTCCAGCTATCAGGAGTGAGCGCGTCCACGAGATTCACGAGTTCATCCAGCGCAAGCATCCATTCGAGCAGGCGGAGCGATTCGTTGCGAGGCACATTCGTGGGATGGAAGAGTTTAAACGTATCGTGGCATTGGCTTCAATCTCCTGTTTCAAGCCCGTTCATGTCATAGCGATTGGGGACCCAGCTTCAGGCAAGAGCGAGATAGCCCAAGCGTTCCAGGAGATTACCCCCCGCGTCCGCTTCTGCTGGGGGTCGAAGCTCACGGCGGCGGGGCTGACGCTCGCTAGGCTAGGAAATGAATTGAAAGTCGGTGTCCTGCCTTCCTGTCATGTCGGAACGGCAATCATAGACGAGTTCAACTGGATTCCGGCCACGGACGCATCGGCTATACTTGCGACAATGGCCCAGCAGTGGTTCTCGATCGATAAGGCGTTCCTGAAGGTCCCCTACGTGCCATCGAGGCTCTCGGTCATCGGGATGGCGAACCCCCGAGGGGACTACTTCTTGAGCTCATCGCCCCACCAAATCAGAAGGCAAATCCCATTCCAGAGTTTGGCCCTCCTCACGCGCTTCAACCTGGTGTTCATCGTGCTGAGGCCAGAGATAAAGGAGTTCCAGGAGATCTCAGAGCACCAGCTACGCTATCGGATGGGCCGCGAGACCTGCACCTTCAATGAAAAGGAGCTCGGGCTGTGGCGCGATGCAGTGCTGCTTCTGAGGCACCTCCGCCCGAGCTGGACCCGGGGCAAGGGTTTCAAGCGCAGGCTTATCGCGGTGTTCACGACCGAAGCATACAGGGAGGACAGAAGAGGAAAGCTGGCGGTTCCCGTCAGCCCGCGCCTGAACGAGGGCATATCCAACCTAGCGGAAGCCTATGCGAAGGCAAACATGCGGGAGGAGGTTTACGTGAGGGACGTGATAAAGGCGATAGCTCTGGTCGCACGATCGCTAACCCCGTGCGGACTCGACGTGGAAAGTGCGATGGAGCGAGTTGCCAAGGTGGTGCGTGAGTATGCCTAAAAAGATGAGAAAGGACGCAATTCCAACCGGCCTCAGCCTTTCGAGAGACATATTCGAGAAGACCCACGAGTACCACTCCAAGCTCACGGTCATCTACCTGAAGCGCACGGGCAAGGTCCCCTCTTTCTCGGACACGCTCGAGCTCCTGATACGCGCCGGGTACGAGGTCATGCAGGAGCTGGATTTCGATGAAGTTATAGAAAGTCTGAGGAAGCGGGAGACACCCGAGGCAGTGCTAGTCCGCGCACGTCAGCGAAAGGCATCCATCCTGGGAGGGCTGCGCGACGAAGATGTGGATAAACTGATAAAGAAAGCGGGGAGGATGAAATGACAAAAAGGAAGAATTGGAGGATCACACGCCTCAAGAAACCAATAGAGCTGAAGAAGGGCAGTTATCGGGTCGCAGGCGATGGCAGTGCAATATTCGACGACAACAAAGCGGAGGAGCCGAGTGTTAAGGAATTGGTAAAGGCAGCCAAGGAATGCAAGAAGGCGGGATATGGGCCTTCGGCGGCAGGCGAGTTCAAGCAGAAGAAGCTGCTGAAGCGGCTCAGGTCCTCACCAGTCAGGACGAGAGGTTAAGGCGATGCCCCAAGTGTTCACTCGGCGTGGAAGCTGGTTTACTCGGTTAGCCTCCTTGTTGCAGAGCTTCCGAACACTTGGGGCGCCTTTAAAATTTGAGGTATAGGTTGGGAGAGCCATGAGTCACGATGAGATAAAATCCCTTGCCAAGAAACACAAGGTCAGCGTGCGCGACCTGCTTGCCATGTCGCCCTCGCACGATCCCTTTTATGTGGGTTCCGAGAGCGACAAAGAGAAGGCAAAGTGGATAGCCAAAATTTACAAGCGGATGGGCGAGCCAGACGAGTGTCACATAAGGAGGATGCACTACTGGATTGTGGGCCATGCGGACATCAAGAAACCAGACGGCACGATATACGAGAACACGCAAGAGGACTGGGAGTACCTGCTCGGCGCATCCGCGAAGGCCCGCTACCTTGGGCTAATCCCGATGGGGAACATCGTGGACCGCCGAAACCCTGAGCCGATAGTTCACGTTCGCTATTGGGGAGACGAGGACCCGGAGGAGGAGCTAGGGAAGATTGACGTGGAGAAGGTTGCCGAAATCATAGCCGAGCAATTTTTCTGCTACAACCCGGCGAACGCGCAGGCTTACCACCTCGAAGTCTGGGAAGAGAAGTCCACGATGCTCGACACGACAGATCCAGTGTGTCGTGGGTTCGATGCCAACCACCAGGCAGGGCTAGGGGAGCTATCGATAACCGCCGTCTATAAGCTAATCGCACGCATGGTCAAGGCCAACAAGCCCGTGCGGATATTTTACATATCGGACTTCGACCCTGCAGGAGAGTGTATGCCGATCTCCGTGGGCAGGAAGATAGAGTGGTTCATCCGCAGCGCCTACCCAGACAAGGACATTCGACTGAAGCCGCTGGTGCTGACGAAGGAGCAATGCGTCAAATTCCAGCTACCCCGCACCCCGATTAAGGTATCGGAGAAGCGAAAGCGAGATTTTGAGGAGCGGCACGGAGAGGGGGCAACCGAGCTGGACGCTCTTGAGGCACTGCACCCTGGGGAACTTGCCAAGATACTCGTGGAGGCGATGAGTCCCTACTATGACCAGGGAGCCGACGAGGACGTGCGAGGGGCAAACAAAGCAGTCCGAGCAGAGGTGACGAGGGCGGTGATGGAGCATGAGGACGAGCTACATGAGCTACTGAAGGGACTTGGCGTTGAGTTTGAGGACCCAGACCTGAGCAAAGCCGAACCAATCGAGGAAGTGGATGAGTGGCTTTTCGACTCCAAGCTCAACTACGGCGAACAGCTAAAGCGCTTCAAGGAGGCAAGAGCATGACAAGGGCTCAAAGAGTGATTAAAAGAATGATTGAAACCCATCACAGCTTTGAAATAGTTTATATCCGAGAATTTTACGATTTGTCGAAACATGGCTACAAATTTCCCCACGAAAAAAAAAGCCGAGGTGAAATATGATGGAAGGGTTCAAAAGTCGTGGCGATAGCTTGCTTAATCCAAAGTGGGTGGTAATACACGGAGAGGAGGGCACGCTCTACCGACTGAGCATCTTCAAGTTCGGAGGCGCTGACCACGAGTTCCTGCGAGACACGGGCTTCGGAGACGGAGGGCGGGACTACATAGGCGCAATCCTATGGCACCCAAAACCGAAGTTCTTTTATGACAACCCAGACGGATACCCACCACACGCACTGCGCGAGGCTGGTGTAGCGAGCGAATACACCTGCCCAGTGCTGGCTACAGGGTGGCACACTATTCTGACACGCTTCGATGAGATCCCAGATGGTTCGACGATAAGGGTAAAACTCGACTTCGGAGCGTCAGCAGGGAAAAACCCCGAGCAGGCTTTGCGAGAACTAATCAGAACAGCGAAGGTGGAGATTAAAGAGGGGTTCGAGAGATGAGCGACGACCCAATAGAACAGTTGGCTCGTGAACTCCACGAAGTCTATCAACAAGAGGCAAAGCGGCAAAATGATACTATGTATCCTGCCAACTACGATGAGCTACTTGAGCGAGTTAAAAATTACGATAGAGCTCTAGCAAGACACGTTTTAGAAAATTTTGTTCCAAAGGACAGCCACAGGATTCGATCGAGAAGGAAGGGCGAGGGTGCCTACTACGCCGACAGGATAGTTAGACTGAACGTGCACCACCGCAGGCTACTGTTCTACCTGCTAGTCGAGGGTGCCGTTTACAGCGAGATTGCGGTCCCGATGGTACACCTCAAGCGAAAGTACCGCTTGCCGACAGGCCCGACAGCCGGACGGATGGCGGAGCTGATAGGGAAGGGCTACGTGAAGTGCCACCGCGTGCCGATAACATTCCAGCCCGACAGCGAGGGCATCTTACAGTACCGACCAGCCACCGAGCTAGACCCCGACATAGGAATGAAGAAGCGCCGCAAGTTCACCTACTGGCTAACGCAGTCGGGGAGGGAGGCACTGCACAGGGAGATCAAAAAGACAGACGACTTCGTGGAGT
>JABUBL010000002.1_pt1 | contig 46535 bp, 69 predicted proteins | sample 7240371 | NCBI WGS metagenome assembly JABUBL01 (sample SAMN07256343, study PRJNA390944) | subsurface metagenome | isolation source: Methane hydrate marine sediment | place: Pacific Ocean: Eastern North Pacific, ODP site 1244 | collected 2002
ATGTGCACTACTACTCTTGAAGTCCCCCCAGAATTTGAACTTATCCAGCATACCATTTATCCCTACGCCTATATCTACGATGGCGATGTTGAAGTAACTATGGCCACTTTTAAGACTGACCCTTTTACCCCCGCAGCCTGGTTAGGGGATAAATTCGCCAGCAAGCTAGAGGAGGAGGTCAGGGCAAGAGGCGGTCGCCCTATTGAGGTAAAGGTATATGTTGATACTACACCTCTTTTCTGGACGAACTTCAGGATTGAGGTCGTTGGGACACCACTCGGAGCTGAGGTAGCATCTGGAATAGCCGTCGGCATTCCCATTTGGCTAGCTATTATACTGGTATGCCTGGCAATAATCGCTGTGATAGTAGTGTTAACCTTGGCAATTACTACTATCATGGACCGGCTCCAGCATAAGCCAGGACTAGAGGATGTGAAGCCAGGCTGGGGTAAAGAGACCCTAATGCTAACTATCCACGACTCTGAGGAGTATTGGGAACGCCCGTTGACACCCGCGGAGACCTTAGAGGGTATGTCAGAAGGTGAGCTACGCGACTACTTGGATAAAATAGCTGAGGAAGAGGTGAAACCAGCTCTCCCAGACTGGCTGCCATGGGCTATCATTGGTGGGATAGTTGTAGTCGGAGGTGGAGCAGCAATAGCTCTAACTGCTAAGCCCAGGGAGTAGGGAGTAAATTGACAGCAGAGGAATGGGACCAACTCTTTGACCGCCTAATACCCCTTCTTTCCGTCGGCATCGGCGGCCTTTCTATTGCCTTGACAATTATGGCACTGCGCTCCAGTCGGCTCGCTTGGAGAGTCCTCTATGAAGATGGGCAATACTTGGTAAATGTTCGTGATGGTCAATGGCACGACCTCCGAGACTTTATTCAACCCTCAAATCCCGATGTCTTAGCTGTTTACACTCAAATTGGACCCGACTACTGGACGCTCTATGACTTCGTGTGCCGGAATATCTCCTACCGCCTTGATGTCGGTGAATTCTGGCAGGTGCCCTCTGAAACCCTGCAGGGGTATTACGAAAACCTGGAGGGGCATGGGGACTGTGAGGACACTTCTATACTCTTGACCTCCCTGCTGAGGAACTTCACTCAGACCCACGTCGCTGTAGGTATGTATCAGGGTTACGGGCATGCCTGGTGTCAGAGAGCTGGCCAGATTTTAGAAACTACCTATACATCGGCCAGGGTGGTTCCCGACCCTCTCAATTACTGCCCCTACCTCTATTTTAACGACCAAGAGGTGATAGAATTATGGCCTGGCGCCCTGGAAGAGATGTTTGCACTCAGGCGGGATGAGGTTACCAAGCTCGACTTGATGGCATCGGTGGTAAAATGAGGCTCTTTAGCAGGATTGAAGCAGCCATAAAAGCCTTTCGGGAAAGGCGCTTTGTCATTATCTTCTCGGAGAAAGAGGGAGAGGCAGACTTGGCTATTCCAGCTCAGGAAATAGTTGCTGAGTCAATTATCTTTGCTGCCAGGGTAGCCTCGGGACTCCTCTGCCTGGCTTTACCCAAGGCAAGGCTTCAGGAACTCGAAATAGACTCCCTCCCCTCGAGATATCGGGCAACTGATACTCCCTTCTACAGCCCGGTTGATGCTAAAGAAGTGGAACACTCGGGTATTTCGCCAAAGGATAGAGCAACGACCATAAGGAAGGTAATCGACCCTAACACCAAGCCAGCCGATTTATCCCGCCCTGGCCACGTCATGTTGCTTGGTGCTCATCCTGATGGGCTAATTGGGCGCAATGGGCATACTGAGGCTGTAGTTGAGCTGTGCCGGCTTGCTGGATTATATCCCGGTGGTATCCTGTGTGAGCTGGTCTCTGATAGTGGCGAAATGATGAATGCCAAGGAGTTGAAAACCTTGGCTAAAAGGTTTAAGATACCCTTTATTACTGTAGGTGCTTTAGCAGAATTTGCCAGGTCTCTACTCCCTAAAAAAGAGAGAGCTTGACAAAGAAAAATAAATAGTTTATCGTTAATATTGTAACTTAAAGAGAGGGCGAACACTAGACTGAAAAGTCTATGGGGAGTTCGCCCTCTCTTCTTTTTAGCCGATGTGTTCGCCCACCGCCAAGGTCGAGGCGGGAAAAATAAATGTAGGAGGACAAACTAATGGCAGGACAGGAAATCGCATTTGCTGCACCAAGGGCAGAAGAGATGACCAAGTTGGGAGCCGGGCTTGGTGGTGCCGCTGTTGCCGGCGTCGTTGGGGGGGTAGTAGTTAGGATGGCGCCACAGCTGGGTGCTGCTGGCCCTATCTTAACCTGGGGTACCCTGCTTGGTATGCCGCTGGTAGGAGTCGCTGGTGCCCTGTTCACCAGAGGCATACTTGGTGACGTGTTCCAGGGAGTGGCTGCAGGTGGTGTTTATGGTCTCGCCTACTCGCTGCCGGCAATACTGCTACCCGCTGCTGGGAGAAGGCCCCCAGGGCAAGGTGCCGACGTTAAGCTGCTAGGAGCAGGCGCTCTGCAGAGACAACAGGAAGCAGCTGCAAGAGCACTTGGCGTCAAATCCTCACTGGAGATCTAGGAACCCCGAAATTAAATAAACCAAAACCATTTGACTCTCAAATGGAAAGGAGATTACTCAAATGGAACATTATGAGCTAAGAGTTTTAGCTGATTACACCCACACCGGAATACAGGTAGCCAATACCACGGCAAAACCCTCACCAAGAGACGTGCTTGGTGAGCTCGAGAGGGACGAGCGAGCCGAGGTAGTCTTTGCCGAAATCTTCTCCCCGGTTGATGGCGGAGCTGAAGAGGACTTGAAGAAAATCATTCCCGTGCTCGATGGTGAGAAATACGGAGAGTATGTCTCGCTATCTGGCATCCTCTCGTCGGTGATGGCGCCACCCAAGAGGTCAATCTGGGGGAATAAGCTTTACAGCTTCGGCACCCCAATGAGCAATAACCCGCTGCTCTCTACCACCCTTAAATACTCGGAGCACATCACCTTTGAGTGTCTGGCGGGAGCTGCTCAAATTACTGCCGACTACCGCATCAGGCTGTGGGGCTATGTCTACAAGGAAGCTGAGCTGCCAAGGGTATTCGGGACTATGCTCTTCCCCGCCTCACTGGTAGAAAGAGCCAGGGGCAGGGTATTGACCTTAGCCAAGGATGCCATACCGGTAAACGGCAATACCTGGAAGACCCTGCCTGGTGGTAAGGACCAGTCCATCCCGAAGCTAAACCCCTTTATCCGCTTTGCCTACAACAAGGTTGCCACCGATGGCATGCAGGGCGATTACCAGTTCCGCTATGAGACGGGCAATGTTGATGACAGCAATGAGAACATGTATTTCGACTTCAATTCGCTCAACGCATTGCTTATCGTGGGTCTTGGTATCAGGGCCGACGCAGCCGGCCACCTGGCAAAGACAGCACTGAAGATTGCCGGGGATTATCACCCCAAGGGCCTAATCCCAACCACCTACGCTGATAACCCACTGCACTTTGGGCTCACATACCCGTTTATCTTCGATGCCTTGCCAGAGAACCCATTCTACTATGCCATCCCCAAACTCGAGAGACCCTATCTTATCTGGGGAGAAATCGGCATGGTTATTGTCAAGGATGACGGGACAGTGGTAGCAATTAACGACCTGATCGCCTGTGTCACGGGAACCAGAATAGAACTTAAAGGCTAAGATGTTTTGAAATCCGAAGGCGTCACGGACCGGTAGAATGCCGGCATAGTGGCGACACTAACGCATAAGGAGGAAATAAGATGAAACAAGGTATTTATGAACTGAGCTCAACCCCAATATACCCTATTGCCAAGAGGTATGCCATAGACGAGAGAGTATTCCGGTATGGCTTGATAGGTGGAGTTGCCGCCATGGGAGGCCGAGCGGTCGCCAACCTTTCGACTGCTGAGGAAGTCACTACTGTGACTGTTGCTTCCGCCATTGGTGCAAATACAGTCACAATAATAGTTGTGGCGGCTGCAGGACTAGTGGCGAATGAGCTGCAAGGTGGATACCTGTGCTATAAGAAAACGAGATTTTACCGGCACAGAATCAAGTCACACCCTGCCGCGGACAACGGTGCTACCTGCGTCCTGACATTGGAAACGACCATCGTTGGCCATGCAATCGCAGTCGGGGATACGCTAATTGCTTACCATAGCCTCTGGCGCAAGAATGGCTTTGGTGAAGCGTATGGTGGTGCTGTCTCCTTCGTCGGCTGGCCATTTGGTGACATCGCCGTAGGCCAGTACACGTGGGTTCAAACTTGGGGGCCGGTTAATGGTACGGTAGCTGCTTTCACCGGTGCACTTCCCAACGAGCGGCAGGTCTGGTTTGCGAGTGATGGTTCTCTCACCACTTTTCATGACGGACAAAACCCCACTCCTTACCAGCACGCAGGATTCTGGGTGCCATGTACCTGGTACGGTGCCGCTTACCATGATATGGAAGACGGTGGGCATCTTGTGTTCTTGCAGATTGCCCCGTAGAGGAGGGTTATGATGAAATATAAAAACAAAAAATGTCCATGCGGATTTGACCTTTCATCTGTTGAACCAGTAGTCTATGACGAAACATATCCTGGAGAGTATATGGGGCATTGCCCTTCGTGTCTCGGTAGGGCCCAACCCGTAGTAGAAGGGGAGCCTAAGAAGTCAAAGGCTGAGCCTGAACCCAAACCTGAGAGTTAGTTAAGCCCGCAGGGGTAAAAGAGAATATTACCGGGAGCCTTGCCTGGTGAGAAGCAAGAATGTATTGCCTATCACGGCAAGTAGCTTCGTGTTGTGATAGGCAATATTGTTTTGGAGGTAAAAGATGATTACTGAAGCAACTATTAAACAGGTAAAATATCCGCCAGAGCTGGTACCTGATGCTGTCTTTAACACCATACCCGCTAATGCCGAGGTCTCCCCGCCGGTCCTTGACCTGAGGAGGTTTACGCCGTATATTCTCGCCCTTGCCAACATTCAGCTTACTGCTAATCCTAATGTTGTGCTGAGGGCCAGATATGACAATGGCGGCAGGGTAAGAGTAGAAGAGAACACCGCAGCTATGCTCAGTAACCTTGTTGGGGCATGGTGGTTATCCTCCAAGGATTACCTCTACTACAATCTTTACGGGCTGGCAGCGGTCGGTGACTACACAACCCACTTTGGTATATGGACAAAGGGTGGGTCACCTGTCACCCCAACGATTGTCGATAAGCTCTTTTATGGTATACCCCTCACCAATGATGAGAAAGCCGTTTGCGAGGAGCTGGGCATCAGGAACACGTTTGAAAAAGGGCTATTGCCCTTGCCAATCAGTCAGCAGATTGAGAGGGAATACCGCATAGTAGGTGAGGAAACACGTTCAAAAAGTATCACTATTGCCGCAGCGAACACGGTATATACCATAGACACTATCTATCCCGTGAACACGGATGAATTTCTCGTCTTAACCAGGCTGGCGGCTGCCCCGGGAACGGCAGCACAAAATATTCGCCTAATCGTTGATAGGGATAGGGATGCCGGCTATGCCGACTTGAAGACATTCGCCCTCAACTTGCTAGCTGGTGGTGAAGTGGTATGTTTCATTCCGGCCATGACTGAACTTAGGCTGACCACTACTGCCGCCGTTGCCCCGGGTGCTCATTTGTTTAGGTATACCATCCAGCGCGTAAAGTTGAGTAATTTATTAAGAGTACGCTTTGGTCTGGTTGCTAAGGATGAGGTGCCGGCTGATCTCTGGAAGAAAGTTGCCGGAGGTATCGTCTAATGGCTGAAAGACGAGGTCTTGGCACAGGGATAGTAGTTGGGGGTGTAGGAGGAGCTACTCTAGCCAGTATCATTGCTATACTACTGGCAGCTAAACCGGCTGAAGCAGCCCCTCCCGATGAAAAGGTAAATTACCTGATTGAAGCCTTGACGACTCTGATTCCGGTGCTAGCCGAAGTAGCTGAAGGCCAAGCTCAACTGGTTGAAGCGGTCCAGCAGTGGCTTGCAGCTCAGGGCATAGCACCTCCCGGCGTAGAGGTTGCCGTGTCAGCACCCTGGGTAGCCAAAGACCCTGAGGAGATACTTAGCCAGGCTATCACGACAGCGGCAATCTTTTACTCGGATAAGATGGTTAACTGGACCCGAGGTAAGAGGCTCTTGATTAAAGTAGAATCTTCGCTTGACCGGGACTGTGACATTCAGGTTATAGGCAATATTGCTGATACCAGGGAGCTGGCCGTAGATGTAGGCGACCTGCTTACCTGTCTTGCTGGCGGGAATATCAGTGCTGGCCTAGCCTGGGATGACTGGCACCCCTACATCGGGGTCAGGATAATAACGGCAATAGCACCCACAGCGGGTATTCTCACTATCACCGCGATAATACAGGAGTGAGAGCTGAGGAGTTAAATGGCTGACAGATACGAATTCCATATCACCGGGTATGATATTGATAGTGCTGTTCAGGGTAATCTCTGGAAAGGGCAAACATTTACCCCATCAGTCGCTCATAGGATTACCAGCGTTAAGCTACTTATCCGTAGGGTTCTCTTGCCAGGCACTATCACAGTCGGCATCAGAGAAACTGATGGTGAGGGCCATCCCACAGGCGCTGATTTATGCTCTGGAACTACAGATGGTGATACTCTAACTGATGCCTGGCCTGGGGAATGGCGTGAGATAACACTGGGAACTGGTTGGAACCTGGACCCAGATACTAAGTACGCCATAGTGGTTAGAGCACTCACCGGCGATGCCTCAAACAGATTACTATGGCAATGTGACCTCGGCGGCACCTACGATGGCGGTAATTATGAAGTAAGTTATGACGGAGACATTCTCTGGCAAGCCAATGCTGAGGACGACCATCTGTTTGAGGAGTGGGGTGAGGCACCCACGGTAGCTACTAACGCAGCTACCGGCATTATCCCGATATCAGCAATATTAAACGGAATACTTGGAGATGACCTCGCGGAGGCATGGGATGTCAGGTTTCAATGGGGGAGAACAGAGGACTACGGTAACAATACGGATTGGCAGGGTGCATTATTCCACACAGGGGACACCTTTACCCAGCTAATAAACTCGCTGGAGCCGGGCACACTTTACCACTTCAGGGCACAAGCGAAAAACAGTCTCGGGACAGTAAGCGGGGCAGATGTGGCCTTCTGGACACTAAAGCCATCAGTAGGCAAAGCATATGCCCTATCCAGAGAGCTCCACCTTAAGAGGGCAACCGATGTTGTTAACGAAGCCAGCATAGCTGCCTCTGCAATAACTACCTTAGCTGACTGTGTTGGTATTAACCTGATAGAGGTACCATCCAGTTTGACCTTAACCGTGGAAGCAACATACGATGCAGCGGCCACCCAGGGCATCAAAATCCATGTGAGAACGTCCCTCACCGACCGGGTTGTTGGGACACACAGCGGGGCGGATGGCGCCGCGGCACTCACCGATGCTGAAGCCCACTTTGTGGTTAATGAGTTGGTAGGACTGACGATAAAGAACCTGACCGATGGCAGCTCAGGGCTTATTACGGGAAATACCGGGACCACTGTTACTGCAACCTTGGTAGGCGGGACTGACAATGATTGGGATAGCGGTGATGCCTATATTATCGAAGGAGCAGGCTATGACACCGAGGACTGGGATAGTTTTACCCCGGCCTTTGGTGCCGGCTCATCAATACGGCAAACCGAACACTACGATGTTGACCCTGTATATCTCAAAGTCTTAGTCGAGAACTTGGATGGTGCCAAAGCGGTAACAGATGTAAAAATTATAATGGCAGTGGGGACATAAGCTATGGGTGGAAAACGACCTCCACTAGATGAAGAAAGGGCACTATTTGAAGCTACAGTTGCCGCTGAAGGTGTAACCACTTCCGCCGGCGAAGGCACCGGGTTGAGCCTTATTGATGCTGGGCTGAAGGGAGTTGGTGCTAACTCCTTTGTCAGTATGCTAGCAGTTATCTACCCAGGGCAACCTGCACTTGTTGATAGCAAGGATATAACCGCCTTTGATAACGACACTGGGGAGGTTACCGTCGCCAGCGCCTTCAAGGGTGGAGAGGTAGCCGCTGGGGTACCCTACAAGATAGTCACCTTCAGGTTTGTCCCCGCTGAAGTAGCTGCTATTGAGACAATAGTAACTGCTATTCAAGCAACATTAGGTGCTCTAAACACGGCTGCTGCTACCGGTGCGGTTAACGATGTCAAAAAGGCCATGGCTTACCTCAAAGAGTTGGTTACAGGCCTTGCCTTAGATGGCTCTGCTCCATTTAGCTATGACTATACAAAAGCAACGGTTCCTGGCTGGTTGCACGGCTTTCACATGGTTCGGCGAATCCTATTCGTAGTCCCCGAAGCCCTAGCAAGTGGACTGCCTAATACAGTTCATAATGTAGCCATCAAGGCTGAGCTAGATAAATTGGGGCTGGTGGAGACAATCACTCAGGCTGATGCCTTGACCTATCCAGACTACGAGAGCATTACCCTGACTGTATTGGGCTCTCCGCTTGCAGGAACTCCGTGGAATACAGCCAATCTTGCTCACATTAAAGCTATATTTGGTTTACCGGTAGTATGCGTGGATGCTACCGCTGCTGCCTACCTAAAGATGGGTGTTGACGGAGTTAATGCTGACGCAAAGACAGAATTAAACGCAATAGCCAATATAGGGGCGTCAATCCTCGGAGCGGGAATAGATGATAAAGTCGGGCTTGCTGCTGGAGCAAACACCGTTGCTGACGCTGGCGTTACTTTTTCCACTCTTGATATGAGCGATGAGGACATAACAGAGATATGGTATGGGTGGGAAACAACTGAGGATAATACCGATGTTCTTCTTGCTGAGATACGCAAGACGATGCCAGATGCGACGCCTGGCAAGGACTTAGACGGCGCTGATGTTCCTGGAACTCTAGCCTTCTATGGCTGCGCTTATTCAATGGATGGATTAAACACGCTTGGGAAGACAGTATTCCACCTGTTAGTAGAAAAACTACTCCATAGTAGCACGGCGGGTCTCGCTGTCCTCTTATCTGGGGAAGTGGGGAATCTTGCTGCTATAATAGGTAATAGAGCCACACCCGCTGCTGAAGGTGCCGTAACAACCACTGACAAAGCGATGGCTTATATCAAGCAGCTGGTCACCGAGCTAATAGTTGTAGACGGCTTAATTGATGATATCAAGACCCAGACCGACAAGATACCAAAACTTCTTCCCTTCAAAGACCAGTGGTGCGGCCCGCCAATAGCATCTCTAGCCATTACCGATACCGCTGCTGACAAAGACTTCTCCAATGTAGTGTTTCCCACCGGCTTCCTGCCCGCTGGGGCAATCGTCCAGGCAATCTACTTAATGGTGAAGTGGCGAAAGCAGGTTGATAGCTCAGCTGCTCCCAATGCTATCAACGGAGCCAGCAAGACGATCAGGGTTATGAAGAACGGAGCTGTCTGGGGCACTAACGATATTGTTGGTATGACTTTTGCCGATAATCAACTAGCCACTGGAGCCAGTACTACCGAGGGTGGCGATATGATAGTTGGCGATGTGGATGTAAAGGGTGAGGTGGATGATGTAGATAACGAGACCTATAATGTCCGCTCCGAGCAGACAGAACGTACGGACGCCCTGGTTGTGGATGGGGATGCACTGACTCTCCATGACGTTTACACCGGCTTTAGAGTTTACTATACGCTTTAGACCTAAATAAGCTAGGTAGCTACCAGTCCCGCATACCCCAGCGGAATATGCAGCACAAGAAATGGGTCGGCGACCTAGCTACCCAAATTATAGCATAAAGAAGGGCTAAATGGCTGTCAGATACGAATTCCATACCACTGGGTATGACCTTGATGCTGCTGTTCACGGTGCTGTCTGGAAAGCGCAAACATTTACCCCATCAGTCGCTCATAGGATTACCAGCGTTAAGCTACTTATCCGTAGGGCTCTCTTGCCAGGCACTATCACAGTCGGCATTAGAGAAACTGATGGTGAGGGCCATCCCACAGGCGATGATTTATGCTCTGGAACTACAGACGGTGATACTCTAACTGATAGCTGGCCTGGGGAATGGCGTGAGATAACACTGGGTACTGGTTATAACCTGTATCCAGATACTAAGTACGCCATAGTGGTTAGAGCACCCACCGGCGATGCCTCAAACAGAGTACGATGGCAATGTGACCTCGGCGGCACCTACAATGGCGGTAATTATGAAGGAAGTTATAACGCAGGAACTAGCTGGACTAGCACTGCTGAGGACGACCTTCTGTTTGAGGAGTGGGGTGAGGAAATAGTACCACCACCACCATCGCCGGCTGTCAGATACGAATTCCATACCACTGGGTATGACCTTGATGCTTCTGTTTATGGTGTTGCCTGGAAAGCGCAAACATTTACCCCATCAGTCGCTCATAGGATTACCAGCGTTAAGCTACTTATCCGTAGGGCTCTCTTGCCAGGCACTATCACAGTCGGCATAAGAGAAACTGATGGTGCGGGCCATCCCACAGGCGATGATTTATGCTCTGGAACTACAGACGGTGATACTCTAACTGAGGACTGGCCTGGGGAATGGCGTGAGATAACACTGGGTGCTGGTTATAACCTGGATGCAGATACTAAATACGCCATAGTGGTTAGAGCACCCACCGGCGATGCCTCAAACAAAGTAGTATGGCAATGTGACCTCAACGGCACCTACGATGGCGGTAATTATGAATATAGTAGTAACTCAGGAACTAGCTGGACTAGCACTGCTGAGGACGACCTTCTGTTTGAGGAGTGGGGTGAGGAAATAGCACCACCAGCAGCAGTGATGCCCTGGAATTTAGCACCCAGGATGGCAATGATGATAGGTTAGAGATGGCAGGGTTGGAGATTGAAGTCTAATGGCAATTATTGATATTGGAGCAGAAGCAATAAACCGAAACGCATCAACCTCGGAGGGCTTTACCTATATTGACAGAACTAACCCAGCGAATGAAAGTGGCGTAATCGACACCATTGAGATATGGGCTTACGCCGTCTTAGTAAACTGCATTGTTGGAACCTTTTATAAGACAAATGGCTTTACCCTTAAATGTCGAGACAGCGTGTTTATTGGCGATGTAGCAAGGTGGTCAAAACAGACATTCAACGGGCTTTCTATAGCAGTAGAAGCTGGCGATTATATTGGATTTTATGCTACTTCAGGCAGGGTAGAGAGAAGTGATACTGGATATGATGGCACTTATCGTCTATTAGGAGAACATATAGACCCAGGCGATGAGGCAGTTTATGGCTTAGTGGATGATGATGCAATAAGTCTCCACGGCATAGGTGGGGAGGCTCCACCACCAGCAGCAGTGACGCCCTGGAATTTAGCACCCAGGATGGCAATGATGATAGGTTCGTTCCTATTGAGGTAGAATGATGAAAACCATTAATCACCCGGTTAAATTCATGGTCTACTCAGTCCTAAAAGCACTGAGGCACCCCAGGACGCCGATAACCTATTCCTATTGCTCACACTGTAACATCCGCTTCTCCAACCCAGCTAACGAGTGCCCCCAGTGCAAAGAGAAGATTGGTCAGTCACCAGAGAGTCGGCAGATGTCAGCTATTCCCTGGTGGGGGTCAATGCTCTGTATAGTAGCTGGTATAGGAGCTTGGATAGCCTCGGCCTTATTAAATATTGTCCCCCTGGGTGAGGCAGCCCGGTTATTGGTCTATGCCCCCCTGGGACACCTATTCGGAATTTCACTAAAGAGAGGTTAATGGTAGCTCCTCCTTTTTATGGCGTCGTCCTTTTATTGCCGCACTCTGCTTGGCCTGATACTCAGGATCCTGCCAGCGCTTCTTGGCAGCAACACTCTTCCTGGGAGAAGCAGGTATTTTAGCAATAGTAGCCCGTCCCTTCCCTCTCTTACCCCTGGTTCCACCATTCTTTGATTTTGACCTCACGCCAAACCCCTCCCTCCCCAGTAGCTTCCCAAAATCCCTTACCTCTCCACAGCTGCAGTGCCCCACATTCTGCGAATTTATCATAAAGTGGTGTGGCGGACACTTGTGATTTCCCTTAGGTGGACACATCTTTTACGTTTCACCAACCATCTTCACTAGCCGTATCTCGTGGGCTGCCCCCAGCTTCACCAGCTCTTCTTTTGTTGACTCAGCGATCTTGATGGATATGTTGTCTGCGGTACCGAGGACTTCGCTGCCGGCCATTATTATCCGTGGCCCGAGGTCTACCCAAGCATTGGTTACCTTATCGACCGGACCTGTGATACCCTTATTCACTTTACTCCTCCTTTTGTCCAGGCCCGAGCAGAAAGCCCTTCTTGTCCATGACCTGGTAGATAGTTTGCCCCCCAGGGGTGATTACATAGGGCAAGAAGATCTCCTCCATCCTGACCATCTCCGTTTGAAGGAGCGCCATCTGGGCTGACACCCAATGGAAAATGTTTCGCCAAGCTACTCGGTAAGCATGGTCATCCTTAGCATAACCAGAGGGTATCTCCCGGGCAGCTGCCTGCCTCTGTAGCACTTTCAAGGTGGCCGCAGTGTTAATCGGCAGCCGGATAGGCAGCTCCCCGTTGGGTCTTTTCACATTGAAGGCCAAGGCTGTTATCCTACCGGTGTCGCCATATTCCATCATCACCGCCCGAGCTCCGTGCTCTACGAGCTTGGCTTGAATCTGGGCTATCGTCCTGGAAACTGGGACCTTAGTTGTATAGTCAAGCAAGGGACTCATCTTGCTACCTCCTCTTATGGTTTAATCTTCCTTTTAAGCCAAAATGAAATCACGACAGCCAATGCGAGAATGGCAATTACTACGATTGTTGCTATGAAGTTCACTCTCTTTCCTCTGGCCGCTGGTACGGCAGACCAAGAGCTCCATAGATAGATTCCTCACTATCGCCAGCGATTCTCTCCCCCTTCTCGTTAAACAGACCATCACCGCTGGCTGCCAAGTGCCAGCCCATATCTTTAGCTCGGCTGCATAGGCGAATGTTACTCTCCTTGCTCCCGGTCCGGATAAGGAGCAGGGTAGCCCAGGTATCCTCATCGGCGACGTAGATATCGACCTGGGTGCTGCCAACCATAACACGCATTATTTTCTTCCCGCTCATCTTAAGCTGGCCGAGCTTTATCAGCTCACCGTGGAAATTCCAGAGGTCATGGGGAATCAGAACCAAGTCAACATCATTTACCCAGGGCTTCCCCCTCCGGATACTGCCAGCAATGTCTATTCTCTGACAGTAAGGGATGAGGCGCTTCATAACTGCATCAGCTACTTTCTGTGCCCGCTCGAGTGCTATTTTGCCTCTTGCCATCATTCCTCCTCGAGTTTTTTTATTTCCTCCAGCTCAATTATGGTGAGTGGGGCTGGTTTAAGGTCCACAACTGCTTCCACCTTCCCGATCTCTAAGTGCTCCACATCGTCATCCAAGAGTAATCCTGAGTCAACTACAGCATCGAGCCCCGGCTTAAACCTGGCTAGCAGGTTATCTTCATCTCTCAGTCGCTCTTCAGCAAAAACAACGGTTAGGTTAAGCCTAGCCTTGACAAAAGGAAAGGATAGCCCCTCACGGTACCCTCTATTCCTAGCATCCACACAACAATAGAACACAGCATCGTGATACACCTTGCCGGCCTTATACTTCACAAGCCAACAGACGCGGCTGTTAGGGGAGTACTCAACCGGGGGTAAGAACGGAACTTCAATTCTCATCTTTCCCTTAAGCATTTCAGACATAGTGCGAAAAGCGTAAGAATCATTTAATCCCCTGTTTCCACTTCCTTCAACACGAGTGTTACTTCCTCTCCCTTCTTGCTACACTGCGGGCAGATTTCCATTCTCGCAGTAACCTTTGACACCTCGACGAGGAAGTGGCAAACGGGGCACTCTTTGAAAGACCTAGTGTGCTTTCTGCGCTTTGTCTCCTGGTAATAGTCAAACTTCAAAACCTTGATACCGGTGTTGCTCTCGGAAATCCTTTCCTGTTTTATGCAGATCTCCAATGTTTCTTCCAGCAGGTCTATGGGGATGTTTAATTTACTAGCCAGCCAAGAATGAGGATACGCTGTCGTCTCGTTAGCCTGCACCATAGGGGGATTCCTTGACTCTCTGGCTAAAGCACAGAGGTCAATGAAAACCGAGCGCTGCGCAGGGGTTAAATCGAACCTAATGCTTCCCTCTAGCCACCCCCTCGTCCACAGCTTTAGCCAGTGCATCCTCGGATCGGATTTTGGCATAATAAACCCCCAAAAGTGCCATAATAGCCTCGCGGACAAGTTCAGACTGGGAACGGTGGAGCTGGGTGGCTAACTCATCTAGCTTCTTTTTTTGAGCAGCGGAGATTTTGATGGTGATGGGCACATTAATGTGGTCTTTGGTTAAGGTTAAAGGTTTTTCTCTAGGCATAATGAGTATTCTACACCTTTCGTAATAATTGTCAATACCTTTTTGTTCCTTTTGGTTAAAAAAAGTAAGACAATAATGTTCTCCTCTCTTTATCTTTATCTTTATCTTTATCTTATATCTTAGGGGTTAATTCTTGGTTACTTCTTATTAGGGGGACACTTCCCCCTGGGAGCGGATATTCTGATGTAGCACTCGCTCGGTAGCTCTGTTATATCTTCCTGGGAATTGATATTAAGCTCTTTAAGGGCATCGGACTTGTATAGGCCGAAATCATCCCAGAGGGCTTGAAATAGGTCGGCGAAGTTTTTAATGGTGCTGGGGTCGCGGGCGGCGGACACTCCGATTTTTTTGGATTTTGGGGGTTTCTTCGTTGATGAAGAAACTGTCTCGCTGCTCCCCCCACTCTCTTCCTCGCCCGGCGCCTCGCCAGATTTTTCATCACCTTTTAAGGTGGCTACCCCCGCCCCCCCAGTCTCGTCAACCACTCTATAGTCTGTCTCAATAAACCTCTCATCAACTACTTCAACACCTTGAGGCATCTCACCGGGATATTGCCTATCGAGAGCCAATCTCTCAGCACGGACACAAGCCATATTGAGATGAGTATTGCCCTTTTCTTCACCCTTAATTCTTTCCTTCTTAGGTATACCACGGAGACCGAAAGCTTCAGCCCCGGTATCAACATCTTTTAGATGCACAAAGCCGTAGATGCTATTGGGGTCAGCCGTATCGCCCAGAATACTATCTATTTCTTCCTGGGTGGCTTTTCTCGGCGTCAGGTCAAGGTAAGAGTAGTTGTGCTTCCTCTGCGCCATCAGTCGTGTGGCACCGATGCCGATTTGCATTGACCAATCTAAAACTAAGTTACCCTGGCCGTCCTCGATGTAATTCCCCTCCCTATCTCTACGTTTGTACCCCACCAAGTAAAGATGCTTCATAAGGGGGTTAAGCTGATAGGTCTGGCAGAGAAGAATAGCTTTGGTCTTCTCAATCGGCGGCGCTTCCCCCCACAAAGTCTCTACAATCTCGGTGGCGATGGCTTTGGTTATAGCGGCGGTGCCTATGTATTTGGCTAGTGCCCTGGTCTTCTCCGGTCCGTGCTCTTGTGCCATGTCTTTTATCCTCCCTTTTAGATTGAATAGGTTGAACCCGGGTATATCATACGGCCCTAAACTGGCCGGCCTGGCTATTTGGCTGTGTTTGATGTCCTTGGTGCACCTTACAATATATCCGTTATGCCCAAATGCCCCTCCCCAGGCTAGAGTTAAGCCTGACCCACACTCCCCACAGACACAAATCTCCGCAATCTCCTTTCCTTTTTCGTACTCAACCGGTATCAACTTTTATCCTTGGTGTGGAAAATAAGAACTTCTCTCAGCAAAACACGCATTAGGCACCTCTCCTCCCCCCAGAGGCCTTTGGAGAGGGCTGTGCACGTCCGGCGCTGGATGGGGCATTTATTGCAGTTAAACTTCCTTCCTTTTCTCAGAATGCGTCTGAGTTGACTAGCCTTCATCTCTCACCTCCTCTCTTATTTCTCGTCCTTTATCTCTAGTATATTATGGATGGCATCATGAACAGCCTCTATTTCTTCCATAGCCAGCTTGCCTTTTACCTCCCCGGCTCTTCTATAGGTTCAATCCGACAATCGGCAATGCCTACCGGGATGCCCGGCATATCATCCCATTCAACCCAGTAGAGATACTCTATGTCCCCGTTCACGCCTTTTTTGGCTAACTCAATGATGAGCTCCGCCCGCTGGCTGGGGCTGGCTGGACCTAAGGCGCCGACTATGGTACCCAAAGCACCATCTTGATGGGTGTCCCCAGCTTTAGTGTTAACCTTCCTGACTCTGGTTCCTTTAGGCCAGCGGCCCTCATCTTTTCCAACCAAAACTTCCATATTATTCTCTCCCTCTACGCTTTTTGCCAGCTCCTCTAAGCACTCTGCTACGGGCATGTCCTCAGGTAAGGGGCAGCCACGCAAAATGAGTGCGAGCTCAGCTGTTTTTATCAGCTGAAATTCCTCCCAGCTAAGCTCGCCGCCGGCCTCCCTTTTATCCAGGAGATTCTTCGCTTGTCGGTAGATGTTCGTCATGGGTTCTCTCCCTATTCAATAACCCAGTTGCCTCAACGTTGTTGGCTTACGTTTTTCCACCTTGCTTAACTGCACAACTACGGCTGGTGGATATCCTGGCTCATGCTCCACGCCATCGATATACTTGCTGACTATCCGGATGCCGTCTTCGTGTGGGTATATCCCAGCCACAAAGACTCCGCCTCGCCAGAACTCTACTATCTGGTTGCCTGGCAATATTCCATGAGGCTTGACTCTAAAGATATTTGCCATGTTTCCTCCTTTCTTGCTGGCTCGGTGTAACTATTGCACCGCTTTCAAATGACAGGGCTTGTAGCCGGACGCCAGCAAAGGTTATACGCTAGTTTCCTTCCACCTCAAAAGGATATGGTGCTCTAATTATCACATTCCCGTGCTTATCAATCAGCTTTAACATACCCCCAGGGAGCACTTCCTTCGTTACCCCAGCCTCTTCCTCGGCTTGCTTCTTAAGGGCGACTAGCTGCTCCAACACGGGCTTCAAAGGCTGCTGCTTTCTATCATCCAATTGTATGATTACCCCCATGAGAACACCTGCCTCAAAGCTATTTAATTTAATCGTATAGTCTCTTCCATTCACGATAGCTCTGCCTCCATCTCCTTTTTCAAGCGTATCCGCTCGGCCTCGTATTCGGTTCCCCGACCGCAGACCTCCCAGAGTTTCTTGCCGCCCAGAAACTGGAAGCCCAGCTCGTCCTTTGGCTCCTCCTGTTGATATATAGTGCCCATAGCATCATCGGGACCGGTGACTCGTTTTCTTGGAATCATGGCGGTGATATCGAGCTTAATTTTCTCAAACACCAGCCGGATTTTCTCGACAGCCTCTCCCTGAGTCCACTTTCCCATCACGGTTATGAAGAAGTCGCCCTTGTCCGTCTTAACGAGCCAGAGGTAGTCTTTCATATCATTCATCTTCTTTCCCCTTTTCCTTTCACCTTGTGTTTAGTTGGGTTGGTATGCCGAGCTTTTCACCAAGGTCAGCTACCATCTTGTTTAGTTTCCTCCTTTGCTCGTCTCTCTTTACAGCCGCGAGTTTTTCCTTTTTATGCTGCTCAATAATACCCTGGAGTGCTTTCTCCCCCCCTGCAGTGATGACTTTCTTAAATTCCTCCTCTGTGTATTCCCTGGGTGGGATTTCAATACCGAATCCAATAGTGCTTGAAACTGGTTCATCAAAGGTGAACCAGACGCCTATTGACTCGATTGAGTCATGAGATACGAAACTGCTTGTCTGTTTAGGTGATATCCATTCAACCTCAGCTTCATACTCGAGTAGTTTAATCTTCATATTTCATGCCTCCGATAGAATACTTAACACCCTGAATAGAGTGGGCGGGTAAAGTTTTATTAGCCACTTGCTTTTGAGCGCAAGTAATCAAAGACCGTGCGTCGTATCTTTTTTTACTTTTACTCCTTTCCTACCCGCCCACTCTATTCAAATTGTTAAGGTTCAAACAGTCCTACTGGCTTTCATGCCACTTGCGCTCAAACGGCTTCTCAAAATACCAGCCCATAGCCTTGACACCGCCTAATTGCCTAGCTTTCTCCGTGGGGTCTTCATCAGGCTTTACCTCATGGAGCTGGTACTCTGAAAAGTGGTGAGAAGGGAACCAGTAGGGATTTGGCTTACAATTAGCCGGCGCATCCCAAAGCGGCGGTCCCCACTTCTGCACATCGGGACCGGTAACCACAACGGTTATATATGGCAAGTCACCTGACCAGGTCGTGAGATATGGTCTACCATCGGGGCCATACCACGCGAGAAGATAGATGTGGTTCCAGTCGATAATTCGCTCTTTAGTTTGCATCTCCATTAAACCCTCCGTTTCATAGGTATTCACCTATTGTCTAATAACACCTTAGCCTCCTCCCTATTTTTGCTAGGAACTTGGTAAATAAGAGAGCCGGCAATATAAAAGGGACCGTAATCAATAGCCATAGGCCCAGGACAAACACCTGGCACCAAGCATCTAATGGTTTGAGCCTGTCTTCCATGGCGTCAGGCATAGGCTTTCTCCAGCCATCTGAATTGAATGCGGTAAAACTCGTACTTGGCCAGCGGCATAAATCGATATCCAGCTCTCTGGAGGGACTTGGCCAGCTCAAATCGGTTACTGAATCCCCCACGCCGGGCATCGTCAACATCGAGGGCTTCCCAGGTAACTTTATCCATGGAAACAAGCTCGGCGTGTCCTACTACAATACTGTCCAGGAGCACTTCCAGTCTGTCACCGGTGCTGACTCGCCCGAGAAGGAAGGCATTGGCGATAGTGTCACTCTCAGAGCGCAGACTTTGTGTAACTTGGCGATTCTCCAGCCTATAGGCAGCAGCGGCACCGAGTACCCGGGTTGTAAAATATATTTGTTCATTAGGCATGGTCTTCCTCTCCATCGGGTATCGATATGGGGGTAATTCCCCGCTTCTCTAATTTCTCTAGCTCTTCCGGAGTAGCTTGGCTCTCCCAGATGAGCTTTTCTACCCTTTTCGGGATGAAGGCACAAAAAATGCCGAGCTTCTTTTCGACCTTATCAGTTTCCAAGAGTCTCGGCTGATCGGTTTGTGCCTCTTCCACGATGGCCATTGCTTGCTGTAGGACTGCCGGTTCTTTAACCTCGCAGGCTTTGGGATGAGCTAGGTAGATAACTGTCTTACCGAGCTCCAAGCCTTTCGGGATAAAGGGGATTCTCTTGGATATCCCCATGCGGTGAGCCTCGTCCAGAAAGTCCTCTTTGGTTTTGTAGTTGCCGGCGCCAACCAACATGATGTAGGCTGGCTCATCCTTGGGGTCGCAGAGAAAACAAGGTCGGAAGAGGTCTTTACAATCCCAGTGTATGCCCCAGAGCCGGTGGGGATTAACCTGGGTAAAGCCTCTGGAAACTTTAATTCCCTGGCCACAGACCGGGCAGGTGGTTAGCGGGAAAGGCATCCTGTCGCAGGGTGAGCTGATAAACTCCCCGCAGAGATACATTCCTCCCACTTTGCGGAAACCACACCCCCTACGCTCTTCAACTGCCATAGTTTACCTTCTTTCTTCGCCTTCGCCACAGCCAGTATCCTATTCCTCCAGCTGCAGCCAATCCTCCAACTACGCCACCTATCAGTGCCCAAGGTGTTCCTGGTTCCTCTGGCGGCACGTAAGGTATAACCTCTTCCTCCTCCTCAGGCTCGACTACCTCGGGTTCTTCCTCCTCGGGCTCAATTACTTCCGGTTCTTCTTCCTCAGGAGGTGTTGGCTCCTCTACAGGTTCAACTACTTCAGGCTCCTCCTCAGAAACAGGAGGTGGCGGCGGCACCGGCGGCACCGTGCCGATAATGGCAAAGGTGGTGAAGTGTGCCACCGAAGCGGTAATGGTGTGGGTTACCGGGTCAACTGTGCATGGAAGCTCTACCCATTCACCAGTCTCTTCGTCATAGTAGGCTAGAACCAGCCACGCCACGCCCTCAGGCAAAGCCTCAGTGTCATAGGTATATTCCAGGGTCAGCGGTGGGTCAAAGGTAGCCCCGACAGGATCGAAGTCGTAGGCCAGCCCGATGATATGGGCATCCTCAGGCGGTTCAGGTGGACTCTCATTAACAGCTACCTGTAAATTTTTTAGTCGCTTACCATCTTCACCCAGGGCGATGGTGCCCTCAGGGATAGTCATGGTAAGCATGCCATCCTCGGTGGTGGCTTCTATTGTCTTTAGTATTTCACCATCGCGGTCAATACGAAACCTCTTCTCGGTGCCGAAGAGGTTGGTTGCTGTATAATAGGTTGGTGGTGCCGATGGGGCTGGTGCTGGTGCAACAATTTCCTGGGTAATGGTTTGAGTTGTGCTGATAAAGGGAGTTGCCAAGACCGCTGTTGCCAATATTACTGCCACTATTATTCCTTTCATAAGTTCCTCCTTTTTATTAGTCCTACCCTCTTGGGGAGCGGCAAGCATTTGCTCCCTGATTGATTATTCTACTGGGCCGTCTTCTAGGGTGTAGGTAATTACCACGTTCGCTGTATCTGCGGCGTCTCCTGGCGTTGCACTGACTGACACCTCAAAGTAATAAGTTCCCTTTACCGTCAGTGGTCCAATACTAGACTCTAGTTTGTCGCCTGCTGGCATTACCCAGACCGCAGTCGTAAGGAACTCACCAGTTGGGTTCTCACCGTATATTATATCAGAGTATTCCCCACTCCTAATCCCTACGAGGTAGGCAATGTAAGGGTCAGTACTTACTTTATCTAGTTTCATGCATAGGTACTTGCCAACACCATCAGGTCCCAATTCTACTGTTACAGCATTAGCAGTAACCTGAGGAAGCTGTGAACCTGCACCTGCTACAACGTTGGGTAGGCTAATGGGGTTAGCAGTGATTGAGCCGTAGTCATCAACATGCGGTGCGTTGATGTTCTGCGTGATGATTTGGTCCACAGGATCAATCCGTATAACACCACTAGCAAGGACAGCTCCGGCAGTCAAGACCAACACTAGAAACACTGTTACCGGAATGCTAAGCCACTTTTTGTGGATAAGTCCTTTCATAGGTTAGTTTCTCCTTTCTTTTTATTTGCTTGCCGCTCCCAAACAGAATAGAACATAGGCATACCTCCTTTATTGACAGGGGGTGAGAGGCGTGCTACAATAAAAAAGGTGAGTAGAGGTGTGCTTGCGCTTCACCACCCCCTTCGATTAGGCCACTGAGGTTACCTCCTCAGTGGCTTCTTGTTTTGCAATCTTGTTGACCAGCCTTGCCAGCTGTTTTTGAGCTAGGCTACTTGGCCTCTGTTCGTTGCGTTCCCACCGGCTCACAGTTATCGAATCAACCTTTAACCTGGCGGCCAGTTCCTTCTGAGTTAGTCCGAGAGATTTTCTGAGCTCTCTTATTTCTGTACTATCCATACCCTCATTATACCACGCCTAGTCGCTTTGTCAAGCTTTTTTTGACCCCTTGAAAGTATTTTTTGGGGAGCTGAAAACCCAAAAAGAGCCCCCCAGCCCAGTATTGAGCTCGGGGCTCTCAATTTCAGCTACAGCTCGCACCAGAATCGGTTTCTAGCCCCCTTCCCGGGCTTTTGAATAGTAGACTACCTTGGCCCTTCAAAGGCTTTATGGCGGGAGTGGGAGGATTCGAACCCCCGACCCTCAGTTTTGGAGACTGATGCTCTACCACTGAGCTACACATCCCTAATTCTTGAAATCTAAGAGCCAATGCCCTTTCGCCAATACATGAGCTGTCCGGCGACTAGGACTCCCTCCGTAGGGATCACCAGAAACCAGTCGCCTGCAGGGACTTCCTTCTCCTCTTCCAACGTCAGAGTTTGACAATCTCCATCCTTTTCGAGTCGGCAGCCGACACTCCAGACCACTTCCCCTGGCTCAAAGCGTTGTTCCTTTTCATTCCAGACCTTCTTACATAAGCTGACAGCATTCTTTTCCATCTTAGCCTCCTTTGCAATTATACGTTAGCGTTCTGCCTCGGAACGCTCGACAGTATTCACCAAACCCTGTGCCTCGCTCAACAGCTCCTTAAAAAAAGCCATATTCTCAGTGGAGCTCCTAGCATAGCGAATAAGTGCCTCGTTGCACTTTGGACACGTTTTCATGTGCACTAAGCGCCCATGGACCGCCCCGACTTCGATGGCAATCCGTTCCTCCTGCGTCTTGACCAGCAATCGTATCCCTCGAGAATAGTTAAACAGGTAAATTTTGAGGAAAAGCCTCAAAAGTAAAAGTCTCATTTCAGCCTCCTATCTGTGATTTATTGCTGCGGAGATGGCACCACTGTCCTGAGCTCTGCGACAGTCTTTGGGCCAATGAACTTTGTACCTAGTAACTCTGCATCTGTAAGTTCCTCAAGCGGCTTCTCTTGATAGCCATATAGGTATTCTCGGGCTATCAACATACAGGCGCGGTTGCTTATCTTGCCATCCAAGATTTCATGAACACGGTCTGTCCTCCTCCGTCTGGCCTTCCATTTTTGGTCTTCCATATTCACTTTACCTCCTTTCCTAGTCCTTGGCCCAAAAGCTACCTGGAGTAATGTATATAGGAACTCGAAAAAGTTTCCTTCACAGAGAATGCAGGTTTGTCTATGTCCAACCTCAGCCTCTTCCCAAGTGTAATAACGCTCTTGATACTGGTGGTGTTTACCACCGAATATCATAGTCTCGAACAGTATAGGAGCGCCTCGGTCAAACGAATGGTCGAGTCCGAGGAATACAGTTGACACTTCCACATCGAGCCACATCTTCGTGCGAGCTACTCGCCGGTCTGCTGTTTCAAACCATTTGCCCCACTCCAAGATGTCATCAACTGGTTTCGGTGACTTGCCTTCAAGAATGTATTTCATCGTCACTTTTATACCTCCATATTAAGTCTTTCTTTGTAAATTCTTGGGAGAATACCTAGCGTTCTCGATAAGAACCTCTAAGTGGCAGCCGCGGTCCGCACCATGGTGATAAGCTGCTCTATTTCTCCTTCTTCCATTTCCCCGGATTCAAGTAGGTCGATAAGAGATTGCAGCTTGCCCCGGCGCTCTATCTCTTTGGTCTCCCCACTCCCCCAGTAAGGCAGGAAGGGGTGAATCCGGAATATCTGGTTGTCTATCCTAGCCTGGTCCTTTTTGGCGTAGATGGCCAACATTCCAAACTCTTTCTGAAGAGTGGTATCGGACCACCGCATGAAGCGGGAAATATTCAGGGCACTGGCTTCAGACAGCAGCAGCTCCGTGGCCAGGGCCCGGCGGATGGAGTGCCACCCGTAGCCGGCACCCACCTTGATCCCAGTTTTATAGAGTATCTTCAGAAACCGGTGGGACATGTAATCGGTAGAGTAGGGATGGTAGTGCTCGAGGTAGTGGACTATCTCCGGCGGAATCAGGTGGGTGGTTGGTGGACCTCCCTTGACGGTGTGGATGTGGACTTTACTATCGGTTATCTCGGGAGGCAAAGGATTGCCCAGTTCCTCTCTCCGGAGCCCGTAGGTTGTGGCCAGGGCCAACCAGGAAAGCTCCTTCGGCTCGAGGAGCTGCCGGCCCATCTGTATCAGGCTGATCACCTGCTCCTTGGTAAACGTGGTGCGAGTGATGTCCTCGGGTCTGACTTTTCGCATGGTGAGCTTGGGGAAGGGCCAGTCCTGGATTTGGGCAAGGAGCTTTATCGGCCTCAGGTGGGTCTTAATTGAGTTCTCGCTGAAACCCTGCTTCCTTTCCCAGGCGAGGAATTTGACCACATCGGAGCGGTCATATTTTTCTTTGATACCGCAGACTTCTAAAAACCTTTCCGTCCAAGTTTGCCAGTGCTTTGCGGTGTCATGGCTGCTGCCCCGGCGGCCGACGAGGTCGTTGTAAATCATCTCAGCTAGATTTCCTATCATGGTGCACCTCCTTCTTAAAGTATGACAGCGTTCTACAGAACTGTCAAGCGTTCTTACCAAGAACGCTGTTATTTAGGGGAGAGGGGGGATTAAGGGGGTGAGGTTAATAATATTTTTTGGGGGGGGGCTTGACAAGATTAAGAAAGTGTGCTACATTTTGTCTACAGAGGTGCTACGATGAATGAAGCGCAGAAGACGATAAGATTTCGGGTTCCAGCAGAAGATGCAAAGAAAATAGAAGAGGAAGCCAAGAAGCTAAACTTATCGGTATCCGCCTTCATCCGTTTGCTTATCAAACAGTGGAGCAATGGCATTAAATTTGAGAAGCGTGAGGATTAGTGAAAAGAAAGGCGGGCAGGGTGCTCGGGAAATCATGGCCGGGGTTTTTTAGTTTCTCCCGCGACTCCTTAACCCGTCCCGTGTGGTGCCATGACTGTAATCGGGGTAAGTACCCTGCCCCTAAAGGAGGTTGATGCCTATGGAACAAAACTTTAGGTGAGGTGGTGGAGAAATAAAACCCTTAAATTAAGGAGGTAATACTAATGAAAAGGAAGATTTTATGGATGTTGCTGAGCTTCCTGTTGGTGGCGGCTTTAGTGCTGGCCTCTTGTGCGAAGGAAGAGGTAGTAGAAGAGCCTGGAGAGCAGGAAGAGGAGGAGGAAGAGGAGGAGGAGGAAGAGGAAGAGGAGGAAGAGGAGGAGGAGCCACCAGCAGTAGGTGAGCCACAATATGGTGGCACGCTCTCCGATTTCCGTTGGACCCCCGACGACCCAATAACTATAGATGTACATAAGACTGTATGGCCTACAGTGATGTTTGTTTCCCCGGCTCTAGACCACCTGATAACGGGAGACCTTGACAAGTATGGTCCGGGGAGAGGAGGCGCCTATGAAGGGGCATATCCATTTCTAGTTTTCGATGATATCCCTCTAAAATACTCTAAGGGCGCCTTGGCTGAAAGTTGGGAGGTTACTGCCGATAAGATAACCCTCCACATACGCCCTGGGGTCTTATGGGCGGCGCATGGCAAAGAACATATAATGAAAGTGAGGGAGGTTACCCCCGAAGATATTGCCTGGTGTATGCTGCGCTTCATTAACGAGAGCTCTGCTGAGGGGCTGGCTGGCTGGCTATGGACAAAGAATGGCGGTTTTGTCGATGCCGTATACGCCGAGGGTGACACGGTGGTTGTTGAGACGAGTAGTTTTAATGTTAGATGGAAGCATTTTCTTGTCGCTGGATGGGGCGTTTTCTTTTTCCCGCCTGAGATGGTTGAGCAAGATCTTTCTGATTTTACCAACCTAGTTGGCACCGGACCATTTATGGTGAAGGAGCATGTGCTTGGTTCTTATATCTCCTACGACAGGAACCCTACTTACTGGGACACGACTATCATCGACGGCAAGGAGTATGAGCTACCGTTTGTGGATGAGCTTATTAAGCCCCTCATTATCGATGTGTCTACCCGAATAGCCGCCCTGCGGACGGGGAAGCTTGACTATTACTTTGAAACTCCCGTCCTGTACGAGGAGACCTTAGCCCAAACATCCCCTTGGTTGGTAAAATGGGTACGGCTCGGCAAGCCTGATTATATGGCGTTGAATCTGCACAACGAGTATCTCGCCAATTACAATGTCCGGCGTGCCCTGATGATGGCTGTAGACCGGGCAGCTGTAAATAGAGCTGTATTTGGCCCGGGCGGCGATCACAATACCTTTCCAGTAGCTGAAATCGTCCCCGACGTCCACACCCCGTTTGACGAACTCCCGCTGGAAGTCCAAGAGTACTTGACCTATGACCCGGTGGAGGCAAAGTGGCTGCTAGCTGAGGCTGGTTATCCTGAAGGTTTTAGGCTTACTCTGCTTGTTTCTTCTGCGGTCCCCGAGTTCATAGAAATGGGGTCTATGGTTAAGGATTTTTGGGATAGGATTGGCGTTGAGCTTACAATAAAAATAGTTGAGCCGGCTGCCTACACTGCCATGACGTATCTGACCCCTCTAGCTGAGAGGTTCGCCTATGACGTTGCAATCCAAGGGGACGCGGCACACGATGCCCCTCTCTGTGGACTTCGCGACACGTGGTCTCCAACCGCGGTGCAAAATCTGCCTAATTGGGTCGACGAGCACTATGCCGCTCAGTTTGAGTACGCGCATACAATAATTGATGATGCTGAGCGAGACGCCGTACTTAAGGAGCTAGCCGTATATGGTATGGAGGCTGCTGTCTATTTACCCTTTGGCTCCCCGGCTGTAGTGTACTATCATCAGCCATGGGTGAAAAATTACTTTGGTGAAAAAGATGCTGGTTGTGTGTGGTTTAATCCAATTTTAGCCCGCATCTGGATTGACCAAGTTATGAAGGCAGAGATGGGATTTAAGTAAGCAGTAGCCACCGCAGAAACAGCTTCGGCAAATTGCCGATATGGGATTAATTGCCAGAAGCAAAAAGGGGGGAGTGGGAGATATATCTCCCACTCCCCAAGGGGTATATTTATCTGTTGTGAGCCCGGCGAACAGCGAGGGGAAAGAGTATGCGTATTTATATAATCAGAAGAGTACTGCTAATGATACCCACCCTGTTCATAGTCACTGTGATAATCTTCATCTTGATACGCCTGGTTCCAGGCACTGCAGTAGATGCAATGGTAGCTATGATGGCAGGAGGAATGGGGGGGGGGTGTTCGCGGGGGGGTAGCAGATAGGGAAGACATCGAAAGACGCCTGGGACTAGATGTGCCAGTCATTACCCAGTATGGACGCTGGATAGGAGTTCTCCCTGGGGCAGACGGTAGAGTCAGTGGTATTTTACAAGGCAACTTGGGAAGATCCATATGGACAGAGAAAACCGTGCTCGAGGAGATAGCCACTAGGTGGCCGGTAACCCTTGAACTTGGCTTCCTGGCTTTCCTGGTAGCTCAACTAATAGCGCTGCCTATAGGTATATATTCAGCGTTGCGGCAGGATACCGGGGGTGACTATATAGCCCGCAGCTTTGCCATATTGTGCATCGCTGTCCCCGGCTTCTGGCTGGCGACAATGGTAATAGTCTTGCCTTCAATATGGTGGGGCTATTCGCCGCCCATAATGCTTATCCGGTTTACTGAGGACCCAATAGGTAACCTGGGAATGTTCATAGTCCCAGCTATTATTCTAGGCATGGCTATGTCGGGGCTAACCATGAGGATGACCCGAACTATGATGCTGGAGGTGCTGAGGCAGGATTATATCAGGACAGCCTGGTCAAAGGGGCTCAGGGAGAGGGCGGTCACCCTAAGGCATGCCCTGAAGAACGCACTAATCCCGGTAATCACTATAATTGGACCTCAGCTAGCGGTTATGATTGGGGGTGCGATTATTATCGAGCAGATATTTGGTCTGCCCGGGATAGGCCTCTTATTCCTAAGGTCTCTCACGGTGAGAGACTACCCGATGGTTAGCGGAATAATGCTCTTTTTGGGAGGCGCGATAGTCTTTATTAACCTAGCGGTTGACCTAACCTACGCCTATTTGGACCCCAGGGTTCATTATAAATAAGGGAAAAATTAAGAAAAGGGTAAATAGTATGGCCGATAGCTCATCAGGGAGAGTAGCCGAGACAAAGAGACACTCCTTCTTTGTCGGTTTCTTTATAAGGCTGGTGAAGGAGAAGCCACTGGGAACTATAGGTGGGGTTATAACCCTGCTCCTGCTTTTCACCGGCATTTTTGCCGAGTTCCTGGCTCCTTATGGATACAACCGACTTACAGGAGAATACCTGGTTGCGCCATCAGCTAGGTTCTGGTTGGGCACAGATAATCTGTCGCGAGACCTGCTCAGTCGTATCATCTTCGGGGCTCGTATCTCGGTGATTGTAGGTTTGGCTGCCCCGGCTCTGTCCACGGTTATCAGCCTACTTATAGGTATGACGAGCGGGTACATCGGCGGCAAATTTGACCTGGCAGTGCAGAGGTTCGTTGACGCCGTTATGGCCCTGCCTTGGCTAGTTCTTCTTATGGTCCTAATAACTCTCCTTGGGGCAAGCATGTGGACGTTAATCCTTTGTATGGGAGTAGTATGGGGTATCACCGATTCAAGGTTTCCAAGAAGTGTTGTTATCAGCATTAAAGAGAATGTATATGTAGCGGCAGCGGTAGCTATTGGCTGTCCTACCACCAAAATACTTACCCGGCATATCCTGCCCAATATTATGGCTCCCATAATTATCGCTTTTACAACAGCTGTGCCGGGGGTGATTCTGGCTGAGGCTAGCCTGAGTTTCCTTGGCTTTGGTGTCCCTCCCCCGACTCCCAGTTGGGGGGGCATGCTTAGTGGTAGGGCGCGCGAATATATGTTCTTGGCACCATGGATGGTTATATGGCCCGGTCTTGCCCTGGCCACCGTGGTCTATGGAATAAATATGTTCGGCGATGCGCTGAGAGACCTACTAGACCCGAGGTTGAGGGGCGGCACCGGGCGCTATGGGGTGAGAGTGAAAAAAGGCAAAAAGGGAGGTGATGCTTATGGAGCAAAACTTTAGGTGAGGTTGTGGTTTACTATTTAAGCGGGGCAGGACAAAAAAAGGGTTGGAGGATTCGAACCCCCCGAATATTTTTAATATAATATATGAATAAAGAAAGGAGACGACTAATGGCAAAAGTAAAAATTGGCATTGTGGGCTGCGGCGACGTCGTCTTCCGAAGCTACCTGCCAGGCATTGCGGCTCTGGGGGAGAAAGAGAAGCTGGTGGCGGTGTGCGACATCGTCGAGGAGCGAGCTCAGCGGGCTAGAGAGGAATTTGGCGCATCAGAGGTCTACACTGACTTCCAGGAGATGCTCGCTCGGTCCGACATCGAAGGGGTGGTCATCCTGACCCCCATGCCCATGCACGGCCCCCTCTGCATCGCCGCACTGGAGGTGGGCAAGCACGTCTACGTGGAGAAGCCCATGGCGATCTGCCTAGCAGATGCGAACCACGAAGTGGAGTTGGCGAAAGAAAAGGGGCTCAAGCTGTGCTGTGCTCCATCTACCTTCCTCCTCTCGATACACCAGAAGGTGAAGGAGTTAATCGACGGCGGAGCTATCGGGAAGGTGTGCTTCGCCCGAGCGCACGGTTCCCACGGTGGGCCGGCCCGCTGGAGGCCTTACTCCTCCGATCCCACCTGGTTCTATCAGAAGACGGCAGGGCCGGTGTTGGACTTGGCCGTTTACTCCATTGACACTCTGATCCACGTGCTGGGGCCAGTCAAGCGGGTAGCAGCCTTCTCGGGCTTGGCCGTGACCGAGCTCACCATTCTCGCCGAAGGGGCCAGGAGCAAGAAGTTGCGCTCTGAGGTGGATGACACCACGCTGATGCTTCTGGACTTCGGGGGCATTCCCATCGCCTGTGTGGATGGCACCTATAACATGCTGGACTACCAGGGGCCGTGGATGGAGTTCTACGGCGACAAAGGGACCCTCAATGTACCCCACTGCTACGACAAGGAAAAGGGACTCCAGCTCTTCCAGGCTGAGTCCGAGGCACAAGGCTGGCAAACTGTCAAGGTCAAGTCCAGTGACTTGGATCGGCTGTGGCTTGCCATCGGCATTGACCACTGGCTGGACTGCATCCTCCAGGATAGGGAACCCTTCCTCTCCGGCAAGCACGCCCGCCACGTGCTGGAGGTTATGCTGGCTACCTATAAATCGGCTGAGACGGGCCGGGCAGTGGAGCTAGGATAACAGCCCATTGCCCCATTAAATTACACACAAGGAGGATTAGAAATGGCAAAATTAGCGATTAATGGCGGTGAAAAAGTAATTACTCATCCATTAGGCAAGGAGTGGCCAATATGGGATGAACGTGAAGAGAAGGCATTATTGGACGTACTCCACAGTGGGCGTTGGTGGGGCGGTGGAGAAGGCTCTAAGGTATGGGAGTTTGAAGATGCTTTTGCCACCTATCAAGACGCAAAATATGGAGTAACTACTAACTCAGGCACTCAGAGTTTGATATGCGCTCTCAAGGCTGCCGGGGTGGAACCTTGCGATGAAGTGTTAGTTCCTGCCATGACTTTCTTTGCTTCTGCAACATGCGTATTGTTTGTCAATGCCATTCCGGTTTTTGTTGATGCCGACCCAAAGACATACAACCCCAGTCCTGAAGCGATGGAAGCCGCTATTACCGACAGGACGCGTGCTGCCGTTATTGTGCATAACGGTGGCTATCCTGCCGATATGGATGCAATAATGGAAGTATCGCGAAAGCATGATTTGCCGATTATAGAGGATTGCGCACACGCGCACGGCTCAGAGTGGAAAGGCACCCGCGTAGGTGCTATTGGACATCTTGGTATTTTCAGCCTCATGGCGTTGAAATCGCTCGCCGGTGGCGAAGGTGGAATTATATTAACCAATCACGCCGAATTGAGGGAAAAACTATACGCGTATATGGACCTGGGCCGCTGGATAGAACGACCTGACAAATCTGTTCGTCTTGATTTCACCTCCAACTTTCGTATGCCTGAATGGACTGCGGCAATTTTGCTTGCACAACTGACAAGGCTAGACGAGCAAGTCGAAACTCGTGAGCGGAACTTCACCTATTTGGCTGAAGGGCTAAAAGAAATTGACGGCGTTGAGCCTTTCGAACGAGACCCGCGTGTTACTCGTTGGAGCATCTACTACTGGATTTTCAGATATAAACAGGAGGAGTTCGATGACATTCCGCGAGATAAGTTCTTGGAAGCAGTCCGGGCTGAGGGAGCACCAATTGGCCCAATCGACACTCGCTATAATAGGCCTATTTATCAGAATCCATTGTTTCAATCGATGACTGCCGGCAATACCTGGCCCATAAAGTGCCCATCATACGACAAACCAATCGACTATACCAAGGTGCATTGTCCAGAAGCAGAGCGGATATGTCAAACAGAAGCCTTGAGTATTGGTAGAAATAGTCGTGACTATTTCTTGGGCGATAAGGAAGATATGGATTTGATTCTAGAGGCTATACGCAAGGTGCGAGCAAATACTGATGAATTAAGGTAGCCCAACTTTCGTAGGGGATGTGCCTACGTGCCGTCCCCTTTCGCCAAAATAGGAGGAAAACAGTGATTATCGGGGTGCCAAAGGAGATCAAAAACGAAGAGTATCGGGTTGCCATAACACCTCTGGCAGCAGCAGTGCTTACTCAGGCAGGTCATCGGGTTCTAATCCAGACTATGGCTGGTAAGGGAAGTGGTTTCCCTGATAAGGAGTATGCCGATGCCGGAGCCAGTGTAACGGACTGTGCCGAAGAGGTCTTTAGCCAAGCGGATATGATTTACAAGGTTAAAGAACCTCTCCCTAGTGAGTATTCATTACTTAGGAGAGGGCAGATCCTCTTTACCTACCTTCATCTAGCTAATGAACTGAAATTAGCCCAAGCGCTTGTGGACAAGGGAGTGGCTGCTATCGCCTATGAGACAGTACAATTGCCTGATGGTAGTCTGCCCCTGCTAACGCCGATGAGCCAGATCGCGGGGAGGTTAGCCATACAGAAAGCAGCCCAATACCTTGAGAAAATGAACAAGGGAAGCGGTAAGCTACTCGGTGGTGTGCCTGGAGTGCCACCATGTACCGTGGTTATTATTGGCTGCGGGACGGTGGGTACCAATGCAGCTCAGATTGCCTTAGGCATGGGAGCCCGTGTTATTACCATTGACGTTGATGTCAATCGCCTGCGCTGCTTGAGTGAGGCTCTCCCTGGCTACTTGGAAACACTAGTTTCAAATCCACACAATATTGCCAACGCGGTTAAGGAAGCGGATGTGGTTATTGGGGCAGTATTGGTTGTAGGTGGTAAGCCCCCTATCGTAGTAACTAGAGATATGGTTAAGAGCATGGAGCCAGGCTCGGTTATAATTGATGTCAGCGTGGATCAGGGGGGATGCATAGAGACTACCCACCCTACCTCGCATAGTGACCCTGTTTATGTTGTTGATGGCGTTATTCACTACTGCGTTACCAATATGCCTGGGATTGTCCCGCGAACTGCCACTCAGGCATTATGTAATGCCACTCTGCCATACGCACTAAAGTTGGCTAACCAAGGTTTTGTCAAGGCTATTAAGGGTGATGGAGCACTGGCTAAGGGGTCAATACCTTTAACGGCTGTATGAAGAAGCGGTGGCAAGAAAAAAGGGGTCGGGATTTGTGGTCCCGACCCCTTAATAATATATTATTAGTAATATACTAGAAGTCAAATAGTGCCGGCTGCTCTTCCTTTTTTCTGGCTGCTTCTTCCTCTTCCTTCTTGAGCTGCTTCTGCTCTTTCTCCCACTCGGTCAGTAGCGATAGCTGGTCTGACCCCATGCTTCACCTCCTTTCTGGGCATAGTTCGCCCTTCAATTTTCTCAAAGCAGCTTTCTGTCTTTTGACTTTGGCTATGGAGAGGTAATCAGGACACTTTGGAGAGCACCGGTAGGCGTGTCCTTTCAGGCAATCCATACAGAGCCAGTAGCACTTTCTAGTGTTTTTACCTTTATAGACTATATCCATCTCTCTCCTTTCGTTCCTTTTTTTGGCAAAAACATAGGGGTCGGTATATTCTGCCGACCCCTAGAGAGCCACGCTTTTTTGGCAAAGAAAAAGGGGGTATCTCCCCACGCTTGGCAGGAAAATACCCCCTAAAAAAATAGCAAAAAAAGGCGGGCTACCCCCGCCTCTTTTTGCGTGGTTTGTTTTGTGGTATCAAAAGACTAGGCTTTTACGGCTTGCTTTACTTTCTTGGCTGGTGCTGGTGCTTCGGCTGGTGCGGTTTTAGCTTCCGCTTTCGTTTCGGCTTTCGCTTTCGTTTCGGCTTTCGCTTTCTCCGATAGCATAGGCATAACTACAACCCTATGTCCGTCAAGGCTTATCAGGCAAGGGGTAGTAGGGCTAGAGAGTGCTAGAGTTACCATACCACTCATAGCCTTGAGTGCTGTCAATAAGTAGGTGGAGTTCACTCGGATATAACCCTCTCCCACTATATCGGCACTCATACGGGTAGTGCCTTGTCCGTCAGGATTGGCAAAGGATATAACCCCGTCAGCAAAGTTGAGGTCAATACTAGCGTCTTTATCACCTACAAGGGCTTGTAGGGCTTTGACGCTACCTAGTGCCTCTACGCTGTCAAAGTGGACTAGGCAATTCTGCTCGGTAGGTATCAGCCTCTTATAATCGGGGTATGTGCCCTCAAGAGCAACAAACTTGTAGCGGATAATGTCAGTTTCTACAAGTAGCGTCTTGATGTCATCACCCTCAAAGCTGACCCTTGCCCTCTTTGCCTTGCGTAAAGCACTAGCCACACCCCTCAATTCATCAACCCCAATGAGTGCCTGTCCGCTTCCCTCATAATCAAGGGTAGTTTCTGACAGGATAACTCCGTCAGTTGCCACTAGAGCAAGTTTGCCCTCATCAGCATAGAAAAAGACAGCACTCATTGTAGGTTTTTCGCTGTCCCTACTAGCAAAGGGAATTGTCTTGTTTATAGCGTCAGCTAACTCGGTAACACCCACATTAGGGATTATGGAGTAGTTAGGGCTGACCCTGACCTCACACAGCGTCATTGGAGTTTTTTCGGGGTCTAGCCAATGGCTATCGGGAATAGTGCTGACTAATTGCCCACAGATAACCTTTATCCCTTTAGTTCGCTTATCGCTGACACTAGAGGGTGCGACCTTGATGGTATTGCTACCGCCAAGAGCACGAAGGTAAGTCAGTAAGCCTCTCCGCCCTATTGTAACACCCGACAAAGTTACCCTTGCCGACAATGCTCTTGATAGGGCTTTGATTAGCACAGCCAAGTGTGTTACAAAGCCTTCGCCTGACCTTTTGCCCACGATATTCAGTTGTTCCAGTTTAATCACCCCTTTTTGGTTATCCGATAGTGGGCAAACTATCGGCTTCACCTAGTAGTTAGCTTCTCGCTAGTCGCTTCCGCTGACCTAGCGAGTGCTACCATTACTACTACTGAAAAAAGGGGTCAAAATGCGACATTTAGGCTTCAAATAGGCTTAATTGAGTTCGCTTTCTGTATCTCTCCAGATACTTTTGGTCTTTCTTCACAAGGGCTTTACCCTCTAGCTTCTTTGTGGCTATCTCAACAAGCCTCATAGGGCAACCCAAAAGCCAAGTCTCAGCGTCTAGCCAAGCGTCAAGGTCAATAGCGGTATCGTCAGCTATGGTATCTTTTAGCCTAATCTCATTACCCTCATAGTCGCTGATAGGCTCGTCAAGGCTTAATATAGTAGGCTGACGCTTCTCCCTTCTCCAATAGAGTGCCACCATTAGAGAAGCTATTTTGTAGGCTCGGAGTTCGGGCAAGGGCTGTCCATCTCTTTGCCTTGCTCGGTGAAGCTCTATCATTATATCGTGCCTGATGTCTAGCCTGTCCTGATGAGGCACTTTGCCCTCATACTTTCGGGCAACCCCTAGCCACCCTAACCACTCGCCCTGTAGTCCATCATAGACCTTCTCTAACTCGGTTTTAGTGTTATAGGGCTTGGGCTTGGCTCTGGACTTGGGGAGTATCCGTATCCGTCTAGTTTGGGCTTGGCTATCCTGTCCACAGCTAGGGCATATCCCGATATTAGCGTCTAATCGCCACGCCTGACCGCAAAGCTGACACACTTTGAAGCTACTCCACTTTGAGCCTTCTCTCCGCTTGGGCTTAATAACTACTCGGTGAACGATAACCCCTTTAGCTACCATTGATAACCCCCTTCAGTTATTAGGCTCGGCTTTGATATTGATATTCAATTATTAAAGTGCTGTCCGGTATTACTATTATACTCTTCGCAGTAGAGTAAAGCTAGTCTTTATAGCTATATTTACATTATATTTGGGCTATTTTATAATGTCAAGTTTTTCAAATATGAGATAAAATTGAAGCTAAAATTGAATTAAAAAAGCCATAAAATTGAAGCAAAAAAAGAGCCTAGCTGGTTGGCTAGGCTCTATCTTTAGGCATAAGCGTTAAGCGTAAGCGTTAAGCATTAGCGTTAAGCATTAGCGTTAGGCGTGAGGTCATAGGTGCTACAGGTCAACTTTGAGCCTTGAGGGGTCTAGATTTGGATTGTAGAGTGTCGGGGTCAGCGGTTTCTACTTCAATCTGTAATACCTACGCATAGGCTTGTGCTCCCACCCCTGAAACTGGGGGGAGTCCGACTCCTCCTCCCTCCCTGAGAACTCAATCCTACCTTCCCTGGCTAACATCTGGACTGACATCTCAAAGCTATGATAGCGTGGTTTGTGATACCGGTATCGCCGCCCTTTCTCTAGAGCTACCCGGTCCAGCTCCACTTTATATGCTCGGTGCATTGACGAAATATAATCTTCCCCAGTGGCCAGGTGGTTAAGGATAAAACCTCTCACTGAAACGGGATGATGATTGCCACCTCGCTGCCTGGTTACTTTTAGCTCTTCTACCATTATCCGTTCTCCCTATCTCGTCTATTAGAATACCGTCAAGGTGATTGAGCTCGTGCTCGAGCTCCTGAGCAATTAGTCCTCTGCCCTTGAAGGTGCGTTGCTCGCCATCGAGGTTCAGTCCGCTGAGTTTGACAATCTTGTGCCTCTGGACTTTGAACACCTTGCCAGGGATGCTGAGACAGCTCTCATTCAATATGACTTTACCCTTAGCGTAGACGAGCTCTGGATTGATTACTATTACATAGTCAGGTGCGTCAGAGTAGGGATTAGGGCGATAAACGAACATTCGCACCAGCTTGCCTATCTGGGGGGCAGCAATACCGATGGCCATAAGCCCATTATACGTCTCCCCCATCATCTCTATCAGCGTCTCAGCGATAGCCTTGACCTTAGGAGTTATTTTCTCGATAGGCTGGCTTTTCAGCCTGAGGGTTTTATTCGGGACTGTCAGTAGCTTTGCCATTCTTCTTCTCCTTCCACAGCTCGTCATACCACTTCCGCTGCTCCTCATCACTAAACTGAATATAGCCGGCAGTGGTAGCTATTGAAGCATGTCCCAGTTGTTGCTGGAGCCGGATAAGGTCAGCATAGTTGCCTTTGGTTACCCTGACGCTGTGGACAGCTAGGCTGTGTCTCAGGTGATGAGGATGTGGGTGTCTGCGTTGGGATACCAAGGGGTCACCAACCTCAGTTATGCCGATTCTCTCGGCTGCCTGTCTCACTACCAGGTAAGCCATCTGTCTTGTTATGTTGATCACAAACTCAGAGTTGCCTGGCCGTTTCTCCAGGTATTCCTTCACCTTGGCCAGGGTCCCAGGGTCAATGTCTATCCGGCGGATAGGGTGAGATTGCTTTTGTGCTAAGGGTTCCTTTACTTCTTGTTGGCAGGTGGGGCAGAATTTGAACTTACGCCCTAGCTTTGTCCCACAATTTGCACAGGAAAGTTTTGACATACTCCTCTTGGCATGCCTGATTACGAGAGTGTTTTCCTGCCACAGGATATCCGTCACTCTTAAGCCGAGGTCTGGGCTTCTATCCTTTCCAGGACGGACGAGCTCCGATATCCTCATCCCCGTCCTCCACAGCAACCTTATCAGCAACCGGTCCCTGAGGTTGTCGCAGCCCTCAATCATGGCTTCAACCTGCTCCCGGGTCAGAAACCCGCGGAGATCCTTCATCGCCCTGGCTTCAAATGGCATTACTTAGCCTCCTGTTTGAGTATTTTAGGGGTTTCGGCCCGATATATGAGACCTCACCGCAGCGACTACACTTTACCGCAATCATTAGGGGGTCGTAGTAGGTTGGTGGCTTCCAGGGCAGCTCGCGATATCCATGCGCTCCGCAGAAGGGACATTTGCTATTGTCCCTCGAGGGAATTACTTTAGGGTATGACTGCTCTATGTCGTCGGCAACTTTAATCCCCTTTCTTCGGTTACATTCTCTACAGAGAGTTTGGAGGTTGCTCATCTCCGTTTTGCCTCCCCTGGCCAGGGGGATGATGTGGTCGCACTCCAACTTTGACATATCCGGCAGCCAGGGCTTATCCTCTCTCGTCGGGTGAAGCCCACACTCTTGGCAGGTGAAGTTATCACGGATGAAGGTGGCTCGGATATAAGCTGGCCTCGAGTACCACCAATTATTAAAGTGCAAGCCACATTCACTGATAACAGGCTCAACATAGTTAAACTGATAGAGCCTCTTCCATTCCTCGGTAGGCCGGCAGTACTTGGTAGCCTTACCGGTGAGGGGCTTGTTGCACCAATAGCAGTGTCCCGGCTCTACAAAAGCCGGTGCTGAAGCCTGTATCTTCACCTGATCAGCTTCTAAGTATCTCAGGGACATTCTTACTTCTCTCCTGAGGACCAGTTGATATTTTTATACCTTGCGTATGCCACTCCTAATCTGAATCCAATAAGGGCTACCACTCGAGGAGGAAGGTCGTCCTCACTTGCTACTAGGTTGAGTACCTGGGCAACGAATTGTCCGGCACCCCCAGAGGGAACCTCTTCCTCTTTGATAAGACTAATGAGCTCATTAGCCGCTTTGAGCATCCCTTCATCGTCCTGGTAATGCTCCTTGAGTATTGCCTCTATTTGTTCTTGCCATTTTTCCATTGATTCTCCTCCTTCTACCCTATATACTGTAAAAAGGAGGCAAAATGCGACATTAGCTTCAAAGCAACCTCCCCTGCTTCATTAGGTCATTGAAGCCAAAGCCATATTTCCACTTGTGCTTTATCTCATCTTCTAGTAAGCAAGCCTGCTCATAGAGTTCTGGATGCATCTCTGCGTATTCTCTCACCACAGGGTTAGGCTGGAATATGCAGCACCAGCACGAACAACGCTCAGAGAAGTCATAGCAAGGATGTAGAGGCAAACCTTCGGCTTTGATCCTTTCTTTGACCTCCAAGGCGGACATGTTCAAGCAAGGCAGCCACCCCTTCGCCCGAAAACTGCCATCAGCCAAGGTTAACCTAGGAACCTCGATCCACTCATGCATCTTAGACCTAGCCGAGCTTTCATCGGCTCGAATACCAGACACGGTGATTATTTCGTTCCCTAGTTCCTCTCTATGCCGCCTTACCCAACCTCTAAAAATATCTTGCTTCAGTTTATGCGTACATACTCTATTACCTGGTGATGGGAAAGCTGTGAATCGCCTTACCATAGCCCAAAAGTTCTCATCACGGCGAAGTATCACTAAAGGCAATTCCAGCATATTAGCTACCAGCTGGACATGACTCTCAGTTTCCAGATACTCCGCCCCAGTATCCTGGTAGCAAAGGATTATTTCATCCTTGGGATACTTCTTTAGTGCCTCAAGAATAGCTACTGTGGAATCCTTACCACCGCTAAAATTGACTATTACTTTTCTCAAATACTGCCCCCCCCGGGTTGACAAACTTTACCAAAAAGGCTAAAGTCTATGTTGTAAACATAGCTTATTCTAACACGCTGGGGGTCGGGTGTCAACCACGAAGATGTGATATAATAAAAACAATGAATGGTTTAGCTCTGATATTAGGTGGTGTAGTAGGCGTGGCAGGAGCTTGCGCCGCCATTGACCTTCTCCACATGACCGCTACCAAAGATGAAGCCTTTGAGGAAGCAAAGAGGCTTAGTAATGGCAAGGGCATAATCAACCTGGGCGCCGGCCCGCATCGGACATACCAGGCCCAGATAATAGCCGAGTCGCCTGAAATCTTCTCGAATATAGACATCGTTCCCAATGGCATGCCGCACTTTCTTCAGCTCGACCTGGAAAAGGGCACCCTGCCCTTCGCCGATAAACAGTTCGGTTGTGCTTTTGCTAGCCACGTCCTTGAGCACCTGGCTAACTGGCAGTTTTCGCTCGCTGAGATGGTGAGGGTAGCTGATAATGTTGTCGTTGTTTTGCCCGATCCCCTTTACTTTTCTGGCTGGCTGGCCCCTAACCATGAGCAGCACTTCTCGGTGGGGGAGATTGAAGAGATAGCTGAACTCTATCCTGAGGTGATGGTGTACTACTGATGCCAAAGCGCAAGGCAAGGACCAAGGAAGGGAATAGCCTATCGGTTCTACTGGACCTCGTTGATGTTGTTGACGCTACTTTCGAGCGGCTTACAGGGAAAAATGTCGCTGCCTGGCTCAAGGAATTTCAGCGGCCCAGGGAACTTCCCCAGGGAGAGTCGGCAGCCACGCCACAGTCAGGTATGCCCCTGGCTGATGCCTACGCTGTACTTGGCCTACCACAGACGGCTTCTCTTGAACAGGTCAAAAAGAACTACAGGAGCCTCGCGGTAGTTTTTCATCCTGATAAAACGGGGACCGGTTATGATGCGGCGATGAAGCTCCTTAACAACGCATATCAGCGAATAATGGGAGAGAAGGGGATGAAGTGATAGAAGAGATAACCGAGGAACAACTGCAGAAGGTTAGAGAACCGATTCCTTTTACTCCTACTAAGCGTCTGGAAAGGGATGATGTCCTTTATGTTACGGAGGACGATATTCCTCACCCAATATATGGTTATGCCAAGGCCCATAAGGAGTACAGTGTTATAGACTTGCGTGGCTACCGTAAAGGTTATGAGCCTAGGCTTGAAATTAGCGGCATCTATACTCCTAACCCAGAGGATATCTTCAGGTTACAAACTGGTAAGCTACCGCCTTACCAGCCAACAACAACTGGGGATAAACTCCTAGCTGAGATGAGAAGGCTGGGAGTACACAAAGCATTCAGGATAGGTAAGCCTGAAGTTGAAAGAGAAGCTAAAATAAAATACTTCAGAGGGGAAGAGACGAAATGGAGAGAGACCGCTTACAAAATAGCTGAGGAAGAAAGGGGTGAAGCTGCTTTTGCTTCTGCTATAAAAAAGGCGGATGAGTTTGGAGCTAAAGCAAGCGAACTAGAAGCCCCCCAACCCCCAGCAGTTAAGACCGAGGAATGGAAGTTGAGAGAGGCTATTGCTGATACCGCCTATGGTCTAGCACACGGAGTTAAAGAGGAAGACATTAGAAAGCAGCTTACCAGAAATCCAAGAGCAAAATATTGGTTTGAGCCAGAAGACGTTGATTACATTTTGAAGGAGGCGAAAAAGGGTGACCTCGAGTGCATGATTTGCCATGAGAAGTTTGACCACCTGATTAGCGGCACCTGTGAAAGCTGTTATAAGAAATGGACTCGGGGTATAAAACAGTAGAAGGGGTGAAATGATGCCAGGTCTTTTAAGGCTTACTATTAAAGACGCTAACGAACTTGCCGACCTGATTGAGCAAAAAGGTGGCAATGCTGACAGTCTGAGAGCTGCCATCAGTGATGTGGGCAACCCCAAGAACAAAAAATCCTCTGTTCCTGCTAGGCAGCTTGATGATGAGGAGCATATCCGGCGGCTCCGTAGTCTATCCACTATTGAGGAGGGTAAAGACCTCGAGTGTATGATGTGCCACGAGTTATTTGACCACCTGATTAGTGGCACCTGTGAAAGCTGTTTTAGAGAATGGGCTCTCACTACACCACGGCGAGAAGTTTACAGGGGAGAAAAACTGCTTTAAGGAGAAAAGAAAATGGTGGAGATTAATGTTCAGGCTACTGTTGGTATTTGTAGTGAATTTATGTCTACCCCTGATGCCGAGAAGGCTGAGGTATCTATAGTGATTGCTCCTCTTAAAGTCACCTCAGAGAATGAGTCGAAGCTCAGGATAGTATCTGGTTGTAATCTATGGCAATCTTGCCAAAATGTCAGCTGTTGGTACAGTTTGGGTTCCAGGGAAAGGAAAAAGGCACAACCGGGAAAATGAGTTGTGCCTCTACACTAGCTAGTGGAGGTTGCCTCTACTTAGCGCAAGCGTGAACCGCGCTGGTAAAGGCTGCTTGAATCCTCTTGTCTTGCTGCCCGCCCATTCCAACTGCTGGTTTGGAGTAGCTCTTGCCCCTAAGGTGTCCGCCAATGCAAGCATTGAAGGCGCTGGGTCTGTGGGCAGGAATCCCCGCCAATCGCCGGAGGGAGCGGACTGGCCAACCTGCCAGTCGTGACATCGGAATCTTACTCATTGTCTATAGCCTCCCTTTGAGTTTTAATTTGTTGCTGTTGTTTAGTCCTCGACTACATCGTCTGGATTGAAAGACTGGGTTGCGAGATCAAAGTCCTTCAATCTTTCCCGTAATGGTTCCTCCACTACAGCCTTGATTATATCAAATTGCTTGCAGAGTGTCAAGGGCATGTCCGGGCTCTCGTCCTTTGTGCCTATTTGCTCAATAACTGCGGCTAAGTCTTGATGGCCTTTCTCGTTGAGCTCATTAAAATACCACTGTCCTATAACACCTAGCCGGCAGGGCCGACAGAATTTTGGGTCATCCTTGTAGGGATCCTCCTCGCGTATCCACTCCTCCATGGTTGGAATAGGGGTTTGCTGTCCTTCTTCAGTCATAACTCTCTCCTTGCTACAGTGCTAGCTACAAGCTGTATTACGAGGTCGTTAATAAGGGTACCAGGTGTTAGAAATTTCTCTAGCGAGTGCTTAATAAAAGGACTGGGTGTCTCACCCCCCAGAGCTAGGGTTAGAGACTCGGCAGCTTTATCTTTGTCACCAGCCTTCAGGGATTCTACGGCTGCCAGGTATTGTCTGATTGGCTCCGGGTTCGCCATCTGTCTATCCCCTCGCAAGCATTTTAAGAGGCTCAGGCAATTCATCGGGATGGACAAAAACGAGAACCCTGGACCAAAAACCGCCCCACTGACCATCGTAAGTAACTATCCAGACCCTTGTTCCCTTGGCGACGTCGACCATTCGCTCGTATGGATTTACACGCCCTGCTATCATCGTATCGTAGGAGTAGCCGGGTCCCTTAGCTAAGTTCTCTCCATCCCACACAAAGGCCGACGTATATGCAAAGTCTCCCTGCGCTGAGGGATTAAAGGTAGCTGGGCATATCCTGACGCGAATCTCCTCTACAAACTTTCGTGGCTTGCGTCCCCCAGCCTCTGCTAATACCTCTTTGTACTCGGGTAAATATTGCCTGGCTTCATTCAGTAACATCTGGAGCTCCTCCCGTATCTATTTCTTAAGCAGGCCCATCTCTTCCGCATACTGTAAGACACTCTCCTCGAGCCCTGGCCCGCTCTTGAAAAAGCCATCGGTAAACATCTCCCGTGCATTATCGTCCCACCAGCTAGCGTAGTATTCACCGGTCTCTTTATCTTGAATACCTATCAGGAGGCGGTCCCGTTCCTCCCATACTTCTACCCTGACATCATCACGAGTTGGGTTAGACTTACTTGACACTACAGGGGGTTTCCCATTCGGGCTATAAATGGCCTCTATCGACTCGCCTTCCGCGTTGAAATACATTCCTTTGGCTGTTTTTTCTCCTAGCTTTGACACTCTCTCATTCTCTTTATCAAAGGCCTCTTGAGAGATTATTTCACCTCGCTTGAAGGTGGTTTTACCTGGGTCCACAATAGTTATATGGGCCATTGGATTTTCCTCCTTTCAAGACACAGATTCCGCACTTTTTGCAGCAGTTGTCCTTATCTAAGGGGCCGCCGCAGTTAGGGCACTTTGCCATATTAACACTTTAGAGGCTTCGACTAAAAGCTGGAATAAAGCATCTGAAGAACCCTTCGGTATCCTCTGGGTGTTTCTCCTTGCACTCCCTGGCTGCGTCACTAATGGCTCTAGCCCGAGCACACCTTCCATCAGCGACAATGTTTACCTCCGAGCACCAATTCATTTCTTCACGGTCGCTCAGGATGCCGATAGCTCCTTTTGTGGTACACATCCGGTTTTCAGGGGCGTTAGGTCCAGCGGGGTCAATGAGGCAACAAGCGCAGGGTTCTTTGCGTGTCTCTCTACCGTAAAGAGGTATCGCACCACTACCCATTGCGGAGCCTATCATTATATCCCTGACCCCTACATCCTCCGCGGCTTTCTCCACCACGGCCTCAGCAATGCGGTTTACATCCTCATCGGATAGCTTGCTAGGGTTACTCATCCCTGGGAATTCCTTAGCGGCTTCCTCAGTTAGAATATTTGCTGCTAGTTCCCTGTTCAGTGTAGCTGTAGCTTCCATCTCTAATACTCCTCCGGGAACAGGACTGTCGTTGCCGACCTGTCCCGCTCAGTGATAATCCAGATTTTGGGTAGTGGGTATTGCTCATAGGCCGACATCAGTCGTTCACCTATCCGCAAGGCTTCCTCATTCGATTTTTTATCCTCCTCGGGCATAATCCCCCAGTCGCCACGGTGATGTCTAGCGATTGACTCCCTCACGAAGGCTTCAAATTTTGGGTCCTCCTTCATTTTAGCGTCAACGCCTGCGGTCGTAACCAGCTGACCGAGTGGGAATAATGCCCCCGGAAAGGCGGGGACAAATTTTGGCTCTTCACGCGGCCGATAACCTGCTTTATAGAGTTCAAGCCTCATTGACTTCCGAAAGAAGTCCTTACCCTCTTGAGTCTCGATATATGAAGTAAAATCTCTGAGCTCCTTTTCTCCATAACCTAGTTCTTTGAAAATACTCTCAAGCTCAGCAGCTTTAAGTATAGGCTGTCTCTTTGCAATGAGATACCTAGCAATTTCCTGGGCTAAGCCCTCTTCTATAGCGGGATTTGCTGTTGCCACATTGGACCTCCCCTTAAGTAGCTCTCTTTCTTGCGCTGACCAGGGGCCTAAGTTCTTTGTTCTAGCAGCCATGATAGCGGCTTCCTCAGTCGTGTACCTAGCCTGTTCTCGTGGCTCTGCCATTTCATAAAAATCGCTTTTCTTGATGAACTCCCCAGACCTGGGTTCCCAGACAAAGCTTGGTAGTTCCACCCACGCGTGGTTTATTCTTTTTCCAATGGTCTGAACTGAGCCATGTACTAGCTCCCCTTCCTCCTCTCTGATAAGGAATCTCCAAGCATCTTCGTAGCAAGTGCCAATCGGTTTGTCACCCACCATATCAAGCCTCCTCGATAAGCTCTTCGGCTCTCTTCAGGACCCTCTCCCTATCCTCGGGACTGAGCCGACCTACTTCATCGGCTATTCTTTGTGCCTTCTCCGGTCCGAGGTGTGCGAAGCGTCCCTTGAACCACTTTCTGTTGAGCTCTTTGTAGAAGGATGAGGTATCAGCGGCAGCCTCAGTGAGCTGCTCAATAGTGGTAAAGCTCTCAAGGGAGTGCCTTAACTTGCGGCTCTGGCTAAGAGCATCTTCGGCCAGCTCTTTTTCCCAGGGAGGCAAAGCCTGTATATTCTCCGGTGTCAGGTCAACCCTCTCCAGGGCATTTTGCTCTTCCTGGACTTTAGCAACCCTATCCAGTATCTCATCGCTGGTTATGCCCTCACCCTTAAACCTTGCTATTTCGTTAAGCAAGCCGGCACTGGTGCTGAAATGTCCCAGGGCACAGGGCACACAGGCTGTAGCGACCGTTTTAGGTGCCTTTACCGGCTCCTGAATAGTAGTAGTTAGCTTTTCCTCTGAAGACCCCTCCTTTTGCGGCTCAGGGCGTGGGAGGGCGGTTAGAAACTCCCGCAGCTCCTTAGTGTTGTCCCTTGGAGGAACGAGGATCCTCTCGAAGGGTATACGGGTTATAAGATTCCCTAACCAATTCATAACCATAGTCCTATTTTAACATAGTTCTTCAAGTAGTCAAATCCTGCGTCGGAGGTCTGTCAGAAAAACAGCTATCAAATTGACAAGTTACAAAAAGGAAGGTAAAGTGGAAGGTGGGTGAAGAGGTCAGGCGAAAGGTAGGCAAGGGCCAAACCTAAGCAAACTAAGGAGGTGATTGAATGGCAAGCGTATGGAAGTGCCAGGCAGAGGGTTGTGATTATACTACCCCGCCAACGTTGAAAGGCTACGAGAGGCAAACAGGGCATCAGTATAAACATTCTAAGAAAGGGATACCAAAAGGGAAACGGGGCATTTCTCTTATAGATGCGAGCACTAAGGAAGTGTTAGCTCGAACCCCCCAAGAGGCAAGAGAGAAAGGCTTACTTGAACCCGAACCAGAGCCAAGGCTAGGGATTGTTGTAGAGCCTACCGAGCAACAGCTACAGGAAGCTAATATCCGAAAGTATGCCGAGGAAGAGGGCATAACCTTTGAAGAGGCAAAAGCTCGGATAGAGGCAATCGAACCTGAACCAGAGCCGGAGCCGGGGGCAAAGAAGGGAGCCGAGGTAACGATTCCTCAAGCCTCGACTGAGGGAATCTTCCATTACACCATTACCTTGCCAGCAGATGCCTTTACCTTGTTTAATCTAGCCAAGGCCTGTGGACTGGAGAAGGACGGAGACAAACCTTTCGATGAGTTCGTGTGGGACTGTATCAAGAAGAGGTTTGAGACCGATTACAAGGTGCAGCTTGTACTAGCACCAATGGAGGTATGAATGTGGCAACAAGAGAGCCGAGATTTAGAGGGACAATAACTTACACCAAGCGCCCGGTTGCCGGTATTACTCTTTACCAGGATACTGGCAGGAAAGACGGGGCAAGCATTGAGGAAATGCTCGATGAGCTAGAGAAGTCTGACATCCTGAGTGCTAGGAAGGAACTCCTGCTCAGTAAGCTCAGAGAGAGAGGGGTCATTGCCACAAAGACGGACAAGAAAGCCGAGTTAAATCCCAAGCGGTACCTTGTTGATCCTGATACCGGTAAGATAACTGTTGATGAGGAAGATGGGGAATATACCTATAAGGATGCCGCGCTGATTTCAGTATCAATAAAGGGGAAAGGCGGGCATTACGACGAGGCTATCGACCTCCTCAATGCTGTCAAGACATTTGCTAAAGAGGGTCGGGCAGAGGTGACTGAGAAACCGAAGGAATACTATGTTGAGCCCGACTCAGGGGTGATTGTCCACGACCCCGAGAATGGCGAGCACACCCTGTCTGAAGCTAGGGCCATCTCCCAGTCAATGCAAAAGGGAACAGGCCCGAAGGATGAACCCCCCTTGGGCTTCATTATCGATAATGACGGGAACCTTACCCCTCTCAAACCGGGAGAGCCAGTGGTTATCAAGAAGACGCTGCAGCAACCAGCCAGGACATTCTTCCTGAATGAAAACAACGAGCTGGTGGAGCAGGAAGCCGGCAAACCAATCGTAATAAAGATACAGCAACCAGGTTCTGGCGGACCCCAGATGATGCCGTTCCCGGCCATGTCGCGAGATGGCTCACCAGTTGTAGATAAGGAAGGCAAGCCTATTTATGTCGATATTGAGCCACAGCTAAGATGGCTCACTTTTCAGAACGATCAGCGGCGAGCTGATGGGCGCCACGATGCCTTAATTGGTCTGGTCAAGACGGTGAGAGAGAACCTTGGCGATGGTGTTGCTGCTCTGAAGGCAGCGGCAGCCGATATCAAGGGTGGCCCTGGAACCCAGACATCAGAAGAGCCACAGACGTATGAATGTGGACAGTGCCATACGCAGTTCAGGGTACCGCAGGGAGATTTTGAAAAGGTCACCTGCCCCAACCCCAGCTGCAAATTTGAATATACCAAGGAGACTTTAGAGAGCGCATGAGTTTCTTAGATAGGTCGGCCAAGCACTTTCTAGCGATAAAAGCTGCCCGCCAGATTAGGGAGGAAATTGAAAAGGCGGGCCTGGACGATCTCAAAGCCTTAGCCGATGCCGGCAAAAGCATAATCGGCATTTACCTCAAAGGCTGCTCTCCCGAGGAAAAGAAAAGGATTAGACAGGACGGCAACACCCTTGCCAAGCTGGGGGTGACCCCGGAAATGGTACTCGAAGAGGTCGCTGGACAAAATGAAGAACTTGGCTCTATAATGAAAAAAAGAGAGTCTTATAAGAAA
>JABUBL010000003.1_pt1 | contig 45826 bp, 45 predicted proteins | sample 7240371 | NCBI WGS metagenome assembly JABUBL01 (sample SAMN07256343, study PRJNA390944) | subsurface metagenome | isolation source: Methane hydrate marine sediment | place: Pacific Ocean: Eastern North Pacific, ODP site 1244 | collected 2002
AGCCGTGAAAAGGGGGTTATTTTATGGCTTTATAAATGATAAAGGAAAATTGATGAGGGGGCGAACTTACAATGAGGGGGGCAAACGTATGGTTAAAATCTCGATTACTGCATGTGTGATGACGAAAAAGGGGACTAAATGAAGAAGATCGTAGCAGTCCTAGCAGTTATCGTGCTTTTGATAGGTGCATACTTTGGACTATTCAGAAGTGAGGCACCTGCTGGCGAATGGTTGATCATAGGTAGAAAAATTGACGCGGAGATTCTCGACATCCACCGCACGCTCTATGACCCCCCGATGCACACGATAGCCCTGTTGACGGACACCCTGCTGACCTACGACTGGGACATGAGCCTGATACCCCTGCTCGCAGAGGATTACGAAGTAACGCCCTTCTACATCGATTTCCACCTGCGCGAGGACGTTAGGTTCCACTGCGGGCACCCGTTCAACGCCGAGGCTGTGAAGTATACCATCGATAGGGCGAGGGACCTGCCCGGCAGCAAGCACGCTGCCTCAGTTCAAAAGTTATGGGCTGAAGTCAAAGATGATTACTGGGTTAGGGTGCACCTCGAGGAGGAGGATAGGTATATCATTCAATGGTTCGCCACCACCTCCAGCTCCATTGTCTGCCCGCACTGCGCTGAAGAATACGGCGTGGACTATGGCGTCACCCATGTCTGCGGCACCGGGCCTTTCAAGTTCAAGGAGTGGACTAGAGACTATCGAATAGTGCTCGAGCGAAACCCTGAATATACGTGGGGGCCTGCGATGTACGCTAACAGGGGGCCAGCGCAGATAACAGGCATAAGGTTGGATGTAATCCCAGAGGACATGGTGCGAGCCGCGATGCTCGAAGCTGGAGACATCAACTTCATGATGCCGCCGGTTACCGCAGATGATCTAGCGAGACTCGAGGCGAATCCCGAAATTCAACTTTTCAGAGGCCCTGAGCTCGCGATGGACTATATAGGTTTTCACACAGGTGGTGGCAGGCACGGCACCTACGACCCAGCCAAGAAAAAGTGGTACGACGAGAATGGCGAAGAACTTGATATAAGTGTAAGGTTCGTGGGCGATGTGCGGATAAGGCAGGCGATCGCCTACGCCATCGACAAAGAGAAGTTGATTGAACTCGCTGAGGATAACATCGGTTTTCCAGCCTATGGTCCACTGACGTCTAGACACTGGGGGTACTGGTCCGGGGCGGAGAACTACTATCAGTACAACCCCGAGAAGGCAAGGCAGCTGCTCGCGGACGCTGGTTATCCTGGTACTAAAATAAAGTTGCTGGCGATGGATCGTGATCGTAGGGTTGCTGAGGCGCTGTACTATCAGCTGAGGGAAGTTGGAATAGACCTCGATTATGAGATCGTGCCATTCGGCTCTCTTGAGGAGGCGGTCAGGAAACGGGAGCACCAAATTTATCTCTTGGACTGGAATTGGCCGTATGAAGACATAATCTTCTGGATGTTCCATCCGGACAGGGCCCCGTCACCCAACAGGAATTGGTGGGATCACGAGAACGTCGAGTCGGTGATCGATCGCACGTTTTTATTCAACGATGAAGAAGCGCTTGAAGCACTTTACGAGACCCAGCAGATCATCATGGGGGATGTCGTTTGGGTGCCTTGGCGCGAGCGGGAAGCTCTCCACTTTGTGCAGGCAGAGGTCAAAGGCTATCGGCTGCATCCTTGGCCATCGTGGACCTGGAAGTTCCTTGATGTGACGATCGAAGCTTAAGGAGGGCAACGTTTTGACCTTCAAATTTCAATTTATGCGATACGGCCGCTTTCCAGCCCCCATCCTTACAAATCTTTATAAACAACATTGCTTTATTTCTTCTGGCATTTAATGGAGGTTGGGTATTTAATGGAGGGGGAAAACCGTAAGGCGATGGCAAGTGGCGGCATTTTAATATCAATCCTGATGATCGCGACGATTTTAACATTTCTAACCTCGAGTTCTGCGGCCGCGGAGTCCGAAGTCATCGTCATAGTCCGCGGCAGGGAAGACGCTTATAGCATGAACCAAACGGGGGATAAGCCTTGGAAATGGTACAAAGCCGGCGATTACCCACCTACTGTAGCGGCCAAGAAGGTTGGTGGTGGAGCAGTTGTCGCCGCAGGCGTAGCGTCTTCATTTGAGGATATTGAAACGGCACCTGAATTTGGCAGGTGGAACGATGCTAGGGAAGGCTACGAACCAAACCCCCTTCCCCATCTTGATATTTTGCTCGACGTGGCTTTCCAGTGGATGAAGCCAGGAGCTACGAAGGTCCTCTGGTACGAGGGATATAACGTCCTCTATAGCACCACGAATTGCACGAATCTCATCAATGCGCTCAAGGCTTTAGGGTACACAATCACGGGCGATAGCACCGAACCTATCACAGCTGACCTATTGGCCCCTTATAATATCCTAGTGATACCCCAGCTTCAGCTTGACCCGTCAGATGCTGAGGTCGAAATTATTAAAACCTTTGTCGAAGGGGGCAAGGGGCTGTTCATCGCAGAGGGGAGCGACTACCAAGGCTTCAACTACTACAAAGTGCAGAACAAAATACTCTCCGCCTTTGAAAGTGAGCTTCCCCTTGAGGATCAGCTTGCGTTTCAGTCGGATGAGATGAAAGACCCCGTAAATTATTGGGAAAGCGAAGATAAGCCAATCGTCGATGTTGACACAACCACCGGGATAGGTGCGGCCTACCAAGCTGCTACCGGAGAAGCGGCGATCGGACTATACAGGGCATGCACGCTTGCCCCACCCACGTTATACGGGGTAGCGGTATCAATAATCCAGACTGAACCACCACCAACTGATGAAATAGAGAACGATTTCAGGCCTACATTGGCTACGGCAAGACCCGGAGCGAACATCGTAACCATTGTCAGAGTTTCTAATATCGGCAAAGAGAATGACAGCTACACGATATCTGTGGTTGATGACCTAGGATGGCAGATAGATGTTTCGCCGGACACGCTCGAGGAGGTTCCCGCAGGCGAGGGAAGTGACGTTACCGTCGAAATTACCGTTGATCCTGCCCTAGAGGATAAGGTCCGAAACCGAATTTGGATCACCGCCGAGGGCACTGATGTCGAGGATACAATAGTTTTAGCAACAGCCCCACTTCTACCAGTAGAGGAGCTTCCGTACCCGATTTATAAAGAGGACGAACTTTTTTATGTCTTCAGCACCCCCTCGCTCCTTGTCGAACCTCCGGCACAGCCGATCATCATCGGGACAGAAACCTCTCACACGCTCGAAGAAACTCCTTACAGGGAGCCGTACCCGCTACCATTCGGCCAGCGCGAATATCCAATTGCAGCGGCAGCCCAGGAAGTGGAAGATGGTCGAGTCATAGTCTATGGTCCTGCTGCCAGCTTCCGAAGCGCGCCGAGCAATCACTTCGTCCTCGAAACTTTGAAACTGAAGGATCTCGGGCCTCGCATGGTCGGTTGGCTGGTGAACTATGATGACCCGGCGCAGCACAAGGTGCTTTTCTTCTGGACCCCTACAAAACTAGCTTTCCACAACGGAGAGCGTATGGCCGCGTGGCTCGAATACTTAGGAGAGCAGGGCTATACCGTCCACACATACAGCAATGGGATAACCCCCGAGCGTTTAGCGCTGTACAGTGTGTTCATACTCTTCACCCCTGAGCGGGCTCTCAAGGCCGACGAGATCACAGCAATCAAGGATTGGGTGCACGCGGGCGGAGGCCTATTATTAGGCGAGCAGGCCGACTATGGGGGCTATGCCAAGCCCTTATTTACAAATCCGATCCTCGAGGCCATAGGCGCTAGCATCGAGTCGCAGGACGACCAGATAACCGATTACGAACAATACAGCCGCTGGGCTTGGGAGCCGCGCGTTTACCTCCTGGACCATCCGGTTTGGTACGCGCCATATGCGTTTTCAGCAAGTGTGGATCCATGGTCACAGTCACTCGTAGGCGGAGAAGAAGGAATCTTTACTATGACGATCAAGAATGAGGGTACGGATGCAGATAGTTACAGAATTGAGGTTACCAGCGAACTAGGCTGGGAGGTTGAGCTCGAGCGTGAAGAAATAACATTGCTTAGCGGAGAAAACGCCGAAATTAGGATAACCGTGACATCACCTGGGGTGGAAGAGCTCACGAGGGATGTCTTCACCGCTGTAGCAAGTGGAACGAGAGGGTCAGATTCTGCTGAGTTTATGCTAGTTGCGGAGCCAGAACAGCAAGTGTCAATCTCGCCGTCCTCCGACTCCGGTTCGCCCGGTGAAACTCTCACCTTCATCGTCACGGTCAAGAATACGGGCGAGGCCGAGGACACCTATGACCTGACGGTTGATGATGACACTGGCTGGGGCCACCTTCTTTCGCATCACTCCCTGGCAAACGTTGAAAGTGGGGCGAGCCGGACGGTCACATTAACCGTCGACATCCCGAGCGATGTCGCCGAGGGCGATTCGACGGAGGTAACCGTGACCGCGTCCCCGATGAGCGATCCAGCGAAGGGTGATACCGCCACATGTTCGGTGACGGCAAAGGCGGCAGCCGGGTTCCCAATAATTTATCTGGTGGTGGCGGTCGTCATCATCGTGGTGATCCTCGGCGCGGTCCTGATGATAAAACGTAGATAATGTCAATAAAGCTCAAGGTCGGCGCTTAGACGCCCCACTAACTCAAACAAAAAATTGTTACCTCTTTGCTTGTAGTCGGTAAATTCTTAACAGAAGTTCCCCCATCAGATGTGGGGGGCGCAAAATGGGCATGGTAAGGTTTGTGATAAAAAGGCTAATGATTATCCCACCCTTATTACTTGTTTTAACTTTCTTCCTATTCCTTTGCTTGCACCTTGCCCCCGGTGATCCCGCGGAAATGCTCGCAGATCCCAAGCTTGTTGGTGATGAAGAATATTTGGATTCAGTAAGAAAGGCGTATGGTCTAGACCAGCCAGTTTACATTCAGTATTCGCGATGGTTAATTGGGTGGCCCGGACCGGATCCGCAATATTTAGAGAATATCCCCGAGAAGTATAGAGAACATTACACAGCAAACATTCCAAAAGGCATATTGTGGGGAAATTTCGGAAGATCTTGGAAGCATGAGTCTATTTCCCGAGTAATCATGGAAAGGCTCCCGGTAACTTTGGAGTTGACTATTCTAGCTCTCCTTATAGCCATAGGGATGGGCCTCCTCTTGGGCATTGTTGCCGCCCTGAAGAGGGGGACCACCGTGGATTACCTCTCGACAACAGGGGCGCTGTTCGGCCTTTCTATGCCCAGCTATTGGCTTGGCATGATGATGATACTCGTCTTTGCGTTTCGTCTTGGCTGGATGCCTCCTCAATACGATGGTTCCTTCATCAGCATGCTCATGCCCGCCATCGCCTTAGGCGCTTTCCACATGGCATCGCTTGCCAGAATGACTAGGTCGAGCATGCTTGAGGTAATGGGGGAGGACTACATCAGAACGGCTAGGGTGAAGGGAGTTTCCGAGAGGGTCGTTATCTCGAAGCACGGACTGAAGAATGCGCTTATACCGATTATTACTATTCTCGTCCTACAGATCCCATGGTTGGTCGGGGGGGCGGTCGTTTTAGAGAGAGTATTTAGGATACCTGGTATGGGAACTCTCTTGATCGATTCTATATACCCTCACGCTGATCCCTATGTCGTCTTGGCCATATTTTTGGTGCTCTCGGTGTTGACGGTGTTCGCAAACTTGTTGGCGGATATTTTGTACGCTTACGTCAACCCAAAAATCAGGTATGGGTAAAAATGAGGAGATCTAGATGCTTACCCCATTGATTGTATGGGCGCGGAAAATGTGGGCGTCACCGGCGGCTCGAAAGCTCAGGCGGAACAAGCTCGCTTGGGTAGGGCTTGCAATAATTTCCGCAATCGTGTTTTTTGCGATATTCGCGGATTTCATCGCCCCCTATGACCCCGTTGAGCAAATGTACAATGAACGGGGGGAGTTGGTAAAGCTAGCTTCGCCATCTAGGCAGTTCTTGCTGGGGACCGACGATTTTGGACGGGATATATTCAGCAGGATCATCCACGCAATTGGATTAGATTTAAAATTAGGGCTGGCATTGGTCGGATTGTGGACGGCAATAGGGGTACCATTGGGTTTGATCGCAGGGTATTATGGGGGAAAAATAGACTCCGCAATAATGAGGATGGTGGATGGGCTATACGCTTTTCCCTACTTGGTGTTCGCCATTGCGATGGCAGGGCTCCTCGGCTTCAGCCTAAGCACAATAGTTATAGCGCTGGGGATTATCGGCTGGCCTCTTTTTGCGAGAGTTGTTCGCGGAAAGGCATTGGCTGTTAAATCTGAGGTTTATGTCGAAGCATCGAGGGCTTTCGGGGAAAAGGATAGAAACATAATGCTCCGGTATGTTCTTCCAAATTGTCTCGCCCCGCTAATCGTAATCACGACGTTATCGCTGGCCACCTCGCTTATCATCATCGCCGCTCTAACCTATTTAATCCCGGTAGGTGTGGCTCTCCATGAACCAGAGTTGGGTTCTATGTTGGCCGCTTCCTATGGGTACATGCGGGTGCAGTGGTGGTGGCCCACTTCCGTGGGGTTAACAATAGTGATAATCGTTTTGGGATTCAACTTTCTAGGAGATGGGCTAAGAGATGCCTTGGATCCAAGATTGAGGTATTAGGGCAGGAGAGAAAAATGGCGAAACCGCTATTAGAGGTAAGAGGTCTAAAAACATATTTTTTTACGGACGAAGGCACGGTGAAGGCAGTCGATGGGATAGATTTCGACATACAAGAAGGGGAAATCTTTGGGCTTGTGGGCGAGTCCGGCTGCGGCAAAAGCGTTACGGCCTTTTCCCTGTTGAGGGTAGTCCCAAGTCCGCCCGGAAGGATTGTTGACGGAAAGGTGATGTTCGAAGGCAGGGACCTGATGAAAATCAGCGAGGGGGAGATGAAGCGAATTAGAGGCGCAAAAATCTCGATGATATTTCAAGACCCGCACTCCTCCTTAAACCCCGTCTTCAGGATAGGCGACCAAATCGCAGAGGCAATCCAACTTCATCAAAAGATAGATGTAAAAGAATTGCCTTCCAAAGCTGCGGAAGCTTTAGATCTCGTTCGCATTCCCGACCCCGAAGATAGAATGTATCAATACCCGCACCAGTTCAGCGGAGGGATGAAGCAGCGCGCCATGATAGCTATGATGCTCGCTTGTAATCCAGCGCTTTTGATAGCCGACGAGCCAACCACGGCGGTGGACGTGACGATTCAGGTTCAGATTTTGGAGTTATTGAGGGAATTGAGGCGAAAGCAGGGCGCATCCATCATGCTCATCACCCATAACCTGGGGGTGATAGCTGAGATATGTGATAGAGTCGCGGTGATGTACGCTGGAAACATCGTAGAACAGGCGGACGTGATGAGCTTATTCGAGAAACCAAAGCACCCATATACCAGCGCGTTATTGGGCACCTTTCCGGGTGCTGAGAAAAAGAGGGGTGAACTCACGGTCATACCTGGCTTCGTGCCGAGCCTCGTTGCCCCTCCCTCCGGTTGTAAGTTTCACCCCCGCTGCCCCCATGCCAAGCCGATATGTACGAGGGAAATGCCACCCATGGTTGAAGTGGATGATAGCCATATCGTGCGGTGCCATCTCTACAAGGGGGGCAAAAGATGAGGTCGAAAACGGTCACAAAAATGGTCGAGGTTAGGGGCCTGAAAAAGCACTTCATAGCTGAGAGGGGGCTCTTCTTCGGGAGCAAAAAGTGGATCCTTGCCGTTGACGGCGTGGATTTTCACATAGAAAAGGGCGAGATATTTGGTCTTGTGGGAGAAAGCGGGTGCGGAAAGAGCACGGTGGGTAAGTTAATCTTAGGTTTATGGAAGCCAACGGCGGGCAGGATATACTCTGATGGCCAAGACATAGCCGATATGGACGGGGGCGAGTTGCGGAAGCTGAGGAGAAGGATGAGCATCGTGTATCAACACCCCTACTCCTCTTTCAACCCTAGGATGCTCGTCCGGGACATCGTGGGCAGACCCCTCGTGACATTCGAAATCGCTAAAGGGAGAGAGAAGAACGAGCTGGTTGCAAAAGCGCTGAAGGAAGTCGGGCTCAACCCGGAGCATATGTTTCGTTACCCCCACGAGTTTAGCGGCGGCCAGCAGCAGAGGATAGCGGTCGCCCGGGTATTAGCTTTAAATCCGGATTTCGTGGTGTTGGATGAGCCGACCTCTGCCCTCGATATGTCGGTTCAAGCGCACATACTGAATTTGCTTAATCATTTGCAGCAGAAGTACAATTTCTCATACCTCTTCATTTCTCACGACCTTAACGTGATAGAGCACATGAGCGATAGGATCGGGGTCATGTATGTGGGCAAGTTGCTGGAGGTGGCTACCAAAGAAGAGCTCTATAAAAACCCGCTGCACCCCTACACAAGATTTCTGCTCGATGCGGTACTGATCCCAAATCCCAGGCACCGACGCAAGCACGAAATATTGAAGGGGGAGGTGCCCAGCCCAATCAACCCTCCACCGGGCTGTAGGTTCCATCCGAGGTGCCCTTATGCTACGGACATCTGCAGGAAGGAAATCCCTGAACTCGTGGATGTGGGAAGGAAACATCAGGTGGCTTGTCATTTAGTGAGCAGGAAATGACAGTTTTCCTAAAAAATGCCGTAATATTTTGTTGTCGCCTTTTTACTCCTTTACTAGTTTATCCACAAGCTGCCTCCGCTTCTTGCCTCGAGCACGGTCGGCACGCCTCGTGAGCGCCCTTAGTTCGTACACCTACCCTATTATTAGTAGTTAAAAAAAAGATCTTGGGCGCGTCAATTACTAGAATTTCACGGCGCTTGTCTCCTTTTCGGTCTTGAGCACGATCAAGGTTCGGGAGCTGCTTACGCCTGGAATCCTGTCCATCTCGTGCAGGAGTTTGTTCAGCTTCAGCGTGTCATCGGTGAGGAGCTTCACAAACAGGTCGTGTTCGCCGGCGACCTCGTGAATCTCGAGAACCTCAGGGCGTCGGCTTAGCTGGGCTATTACTTCTTTGCAGCCGCCGGGAAGGGTGGAGATGCCTATGAACGCCTTTAGTTTTTTCCCTATGATTTGAGGGTCGACCACCGCGACGAATCTTTGAATCACGCCTGCATCGAGGAGGCGTTTGACGCGCTTGTGGATGCCAGATGAGCTCACGCCCAATTGCTTGGCTAACCTTGCATAGGACACCTTCGAATCGCTCTGTAGCAGGCCAAGCAATTTTTTGTCTATCTCGTCAAGTTCCATAATTTCCACTTCCAAGCCCTCAATATCCCCCGATGTGGTTATCTTTGTGGATAGTATTTATATTTTTCTCTTTTCTAGATATAATATTTCCTTTCGGCTAAAAATAGTAAACTTTATATACAAAATAGCCAATTTACGCAGGGGATGTCCATGAGGAAATCGATCGAAGCGTTGGCGAAGGAATCCAGTTATGCGTTAGTCTTGGGCATAGGCGGGGGAGGCGATGTCGTTGGCGCGCTGCCGACCTCCCGCTACCTGCAGCAACTCGGCCTTCGCACCTTGCTCGGGGGCCTGACTTGGGAGCGCTACGTAAATGACCCCGAACCGGGGCCCCGCAAGATGGAAGAAATAGTCGAGATCAAGCGGCTCTCAGCGACGGTCGGGCTCGCGAACGCCCGAACGCGAACGACCAAGGGCATCCGCTTCACCGAGTCGGTCGTGGCCGAGGTGTTGGGCGAGGAGACCGTGCTCGTGGACCTCAACCAAGGAGTGCAGGGAGTAATCGATGGCCTAAACGAGACGATCGAGCGGCTCGGGATAGATTTGTTCGTGGGAGTCGACGTGGGGGGCGATGTCCTGGCCGAGGGTTCGGAGGAGGGCGTTAAAAGTTTATTGGCGGATAGTATGGTGCTTGCCGCGATGGTCAACCTAAAGGTGCCCTCGCTGCTGGGGGTGCTGGGTTGCTGCACTGACGGCGAGCTCAGCTTCGAGCAGTTCAACCAGCAGGCCGCGAAGGTCGCGGGGTATGGCGGTTTTTTAGGCGCCAGGGGCCTGACCCCCGATGATCTGAAGGTGCTCGATGAGGTGATCCCCAAGACCAAAACTGAATCAAGCGCGTTGGCGGTCAAGGCGGCCCGAGGGCTTCAAGGGGAAATCAAAATTCGCGAAGGCCGTCGCAAGATCCTGCTGACCCCTATGTCGGCGATGACGCTCTACTTCGACCCGCGGGTGGTATTCGATCGGATAAACGGGGTGGCGAAGGAGCTGGTGCCCACCCGCAGCTTGGAAGAGGCCCAAGGGGTGCTCGAGCGCTTGGGGGTACCCAGCGAGCTGACATTCGAGCAGAACTACACGTGGAAGCGCTACCCCGCCAACGACAAACTCCTCGGGGGAAAAAAATGATTTCAAAACGCGTTAGCGAGATGCTGATGTCGCGGGTTTCGTATCCGATTGCCCGCGAATACGATGTCAGGGTAGCGGGGGCCATCAATCTCGCGTCCAACGAGAGCCCCTACGGTCCATCGCCGCGCGTGCTTCGAGCGCTCAAGCGGGAGGCGGCTCACGCTGGTTCATACCCCGACCCTCGAGCCACGGAACTCAGGCAGGCGATAGGTAATTACATCGGCGCCGAAACCAAGTGCGTGGCGATCGGGAACGGCTCTGACGAACTCGTGGATCTCGCGTGCAAAGCTTTTCTCAACCCAGGCGAGCGTGCGCTCATCCCTTTGCCGACTTTTGCGATGTATGAGCTCGCGTGCAGGGTCAACGGTGGGGTGCCCAAGTTCTTCAAGCTACCGAACTTCGAGTGGCGTGTGGCCGAACTCAAGCGCGCCCTCAAGGGAACGAAATTGGCGTTTATCGGTAGGCCGAACAACCCGACCGGCAACGGCATGGGTTTAAGAGACCTGAGGGGGCTGCTGGCGAGCGGAAAGCTGATCATAGTCGACGAGGCGTACGCCGAGTTCGCGGGCTACTCGGTGGCGAAGCTCGCGACCAGGACGGGGAACCTGCTGGTGCTCCGCACGTTCTCGAAAGCTTTCGGGCTCGCGGGTTTAAGGGTCGGCTACGCGGTTGGCAACCCCAAGCTCGTCGAGGCACTCGAGGGAATCCGCGCGCCATTTAACGTCAACCGCTTAGCCCAAGCTGCGGCGTTCGCGGCCCTACAGGACAAGCGATATATGCGCAGGGTCGTGGCGAGGGTGAGACAGGGGAGGACGTACATGCGCCGTGAACTCACGAAGCTCGGTTTTCTGGTCTTACCATCTGACTCGAACTTTTTGATGGTTGATGTTAGTCCACTGGGATTGAATGCGTCCGAAATATGCGATTTTCTCGCCGAGCGCAAAATTTTCGTGCGGGATCTCTCGAATTTTCGCTGTGCAGGTCCGGATTACATTCGGATAACCGTAGGCACACCGCAACAGAACGAGCGGCTCGTGAAGGTTATAGAGCAGTTGAATGAGGTGGTTAGGTAATGGTGAAAATTGCTGTTCCAAAAGGACACTTGGAGGAGCCGACGGTCCGCTTGCTTGAGGACTCGGGCATAGGGATCGTCAACAAAGAGGCTCGCCAGCTCTTCGCGCGCACCCGCGATCCTGAGGTAGAGCTCGTGTTCGTTCGAGCTCAAGATATACCGGACCTCGTGGCGAAGGGAGCGGTGGACCTCGGAGTCACGGGTCTCGATTTGGTGGAGGAGAGCGGGAGCGATGTGGTCGAACTCCTGGACCTCGGCTATGGCCTCGCTCGGATAATAGTTGCAACCCACGAGAAGTCAGGCATAAAAAAGAGCAAGGACGTGAAGCCGGGCATGAGGGTCGCAACCGAATTCCCGAGACTCGCAAAACGTTACTTCCTGGAAAAGGGCGTTGAGGTCGAAATTGTGCGCGTCACAGGGGCAGCTGAGATAACCCCCCTGATGGGGGTTGCTGACCTTATCGTGGACGTAACGAGCACGGGTACAACTTTGCGCACACACGGGTTGGGGATTATGGACACGATCCTTGAAAGCTCGGCTAGGTTAATCGCGAACCCTCGAAGCCTGCGGGAGAAAAAGTTGAAGATTGAGGGCATCGTTACGGCGATGAAAAGCGTGGTCCAGGCGAGGGGTCGAAAGCTCGTGCTTATGAACGTGCCTGAAGCTAAGTTGCCAGAGATAAGGCGGATAATGCCTGGAATGGCTGGACCCACCGTTTCTAGGGTTGAAGCTGCCGAGCCCATGCTTGCGGTGCAGGTCGTCGTCGAGGCCGAGCGTGTCGATGAGGTCGTGCGGCGGGCGAAGCAAGCGGGAGCACGCGATATCCTCGTGGTGCCCATCGAGCGGGTGCTGCCATAAATTTCACAGGGGTGTGAAGTCGATGATCGAAGGGTGCACACGTGTGAACTCCAACAAAATTTCACAGGGGTGTGAAGTTGCTGGTAATCCCTAGTGTTGACATCATGCGCGGACGATGCGTTCAATTAGTAGGAGGAAAACCAGAGACCGAGCGGGTTTACGGCGAGCCCGTCGAGCTAGCACAGCGCTGGGTAACCCAAGGAGCGACCTACCTGCATGTGGTCGACCTCGATGCCGCGATGGGCATGGGCGACAACTTCGCGCGCGTGGCGGAAGTGCTGGCGAACGTTCGGGTTGAAATTCAAGTTGGGGGTGGAATTCGAACGCTCGAACGTGCATGTGAGTTCCTCGGCACAGGAGCGAGCCGCGTGATCTTGGGTACAGCCGCGGTGAAGGAACCGGAGCTGGTGAAGCACTTGGTCAAGCTCGCGGGAGGCGATCGCATCATGGTGGCCCTCGATGCGCGTTCGGGCAAGGTGTCGATCGAGGGCTGGCGAAAGCAGACGGAAAAATCAGTACTGGAGTTGGCACTGGAATTCGAGCGCATGGGCGTGGGGTCGCTGCTCTTCACGAGCGTCGACGTCGAGGGGAGCATGCGAGGTGTAGCGGCACGAGAAATAAGGGAACTCGTAGGGGCGGTCAAAATCCCGGTCTTCGCATCGGGTGGCGTCGGGTCGCTCGACGATGTGCGCATCGCGCGGGAAGCTGGTGCAGCGGGCTTGGTGCTCGGGATGGTATTATACAAAGGCAAGTTCACTTTAATGCAGGCGATGGAGGTGAGCCGGTGAGGGTTGGCAAGGTCAGGCGGAAGACGAAGGAAACGGCGGTTGAGGTTAGGATAAACTTGGATGGTTCGGGCAGGACGAGAGTTGACACTAATATAAAATTCCTCGACCACCTGCTCGCGAGCTTCGCCAAGCACGGCTGCTTCGACCTCGAACTCCGCGCGCGTGGCGACTTTGAGCACCACATCGCCGAGGATGCCATGATCGCTTTAGGTGAGGCTATCGAGCGAGCTCTCGGCAAAAAGGCGGGCATCCAGCGCATGGGTGATGCGGTGGTACCAATGGACGACGCACTGGTGCTCGCCGCGGTAGATCTCGGCGGGCGAGCTTACCCGGACATCGAGGCAAAGTTCACGAAGCGAAAGCTGGACGATCTAAGCAGCGATATGGTCGTGCACCTGCTTGAGACGCTCGCGACGAATGGGAGGTTCAACCTGCACGTGCAAGTGCTTCGCGGCAAGAACGACCACCACAAGGCAGAGGCGGTCTTCAAGGCGCTGGGGGTAGCGTTAGCCCGAGCGACGAGCAAGGCGCCCCGGAGGCGCGGCGTGCCGAGCACCAAGGGGGTACTATAGTTGTACAAACGGGTAATTTCCTGCCTCGACACGAAACACGGGAAACTTGTCAAGGGTGTGTGCTTCAGAGACGTGAAAGATGTCGGTACTCCAGCTGAGTTCGCCAAGCGCTACGAGAAGGATGGGGCGGACGAGCTGGTGTTTCTCGATATCGCGGCAACCCCCGAGAACAAACCGACGTTGCTGGAGGCTGTTCGAAAGGTAGCGAGTGTGATTTCAATCCCGCTAGCCGTCGGTGGAGGCATACGGAGTGTTGAGGATGCTAGAGCTATTCTAGATGCCGGGGCTAGCAAGGTCTCGGTGAACACTGCCGCAGTTAGAATGCCAGAGCTCCTGCGTGAACTCTCTCTCGAGTTTGGTAGGGAAAGAGTGGTGAGCGCCATTGACGGAAATGTCATTGCAGAAGGAAAGTGGGAGGTGTGCGTCTCCGGCGGGATGAAACCTACTGGAATTGACATGATAGAGTGGGCAAAGCGAGTCGAGTCGCTGGGCGCGGGTGAGATCCTCTACACAGGTGTGCACACCGATGGCACACAAGAGGGTTACGACATCGAAGGAACGCGCGCAATCGCTGAGGCAGTAGGCATACCGATTATCGCCTCAGGGGGCGCTGGCAAGCTCGAGCACATCTACGAAGTTTTGACCAATGGCAAGGCGGATGCCGCGCTAGCCGCAAGCATCTTTCACTTCGGCACCTACTCGGTCGAAGAGGTCAAGCGCTACCTGCGAAAGCGTGGCGTTTCGGTGAGGCTATAACTAGGGGGTTATAATGTTGAAGGTCATTCGCCTTTGGGAGTGCTCACAGGCGGAACAGGAAAAACTACTCAGACGCTCTGAACTTGATGTCTCATCGGCCATGCCTAAAGCGGCCAAAATCGTGGCCGACGTGCGGGAGCTGGGGGATGATGCCCTACTTGAGTACACAAGGAGCCTCGACGGCGCCAGGCTTGATCGAAAACAGCTTCGCGTTAGCAAGCGAGAGATCGATGCCGCTTACAAGCAGGTCGATGTGGAGACGGTAAAAGCGATTAAGCGTGCGGCGGCGGCGATCGAAAAATTTCACCGCAAGCAGCTCCCACGTGAGTGGTCGACGGAGATCCAGCCAGGCATTAGGGTCGGGCAACTCGTGCGCCCCTTGGCGAGAGTGGGCATTTATATCCCAGGTGGATTAGCGAGCTACCCTTCGAGCGCGCTCATGGCTGCAATCCCAGCGCGGATTGCCGGGGTCGGGCAAATAATCGCATGTACCCCTCCCAAGAAAGACGGGGGGGTCAACGGAGTCATGCTGGTGGCCGCTGACGTGGCGGGCATCGATGCAGTCTTCAAAGTCGGCGGCGCTCAGGCGATAGCGGCGATGGCGTATGGCACCCCGACGATCCCCAAGGTCGATAAGATAGTCGGGCCGGGAAACGTCTATGTGGTAGCCGCTAAGCAAGTGGTCGCGCCAAATGTTGACGTAGATTTTGCCGCGGGTCCGAGCGAGGTTTTGATCATCGCGGATGCTTCGGCTAATTCAGCGTACGTCGCGGCGGACATGCTGGCACAGGCTGAGCACGACCCAGCGGCGGCAGCTGTACTCGTGACGACATCTCCGGAGCTTGCATCCAAGGTTTGCGAGTCCCTCGAAAAAATGCTTGAAGAAAATCCGCGGGTAGCGATCGCGCGGCGAGCCCTCAACAAGTATGGGCGAGTGATAGTGACGGCCAACCTTGAGCAGGCGATAGAGTTCGCGAACGACTACGCCCCTGAGCACCTCGAGCTAATGGTAAAGCGCCCAACGCAGGTCTTGAAGCGGGTGAGAAATGCAGGCGCAATTTTCATCGGACCTTACTCGCCGGTGGCAGCGGGCGATTTTGCTGTGGGGCCCAATCACATCCTGCCAACCGGTGGCGTGGCTAGAAGACGCTCTGGACTCTCAGTGCTCGATTTTGTCAGGCTGCCGACCTTGCAGGCTTTAACCGAACGGGGTTTGAAGCGCGTGGCGGCTACTGCGGAGAGGCTAGCCAAGGCCGAGGGACTCCCTGGGCACGCTCAAAGCATCAAGAAGAGGCTGAAGGAAGGGTGAAAATGGGAACCGAGATTTTGGATGAGGTTTTCGCCGTGATCGAGGACCGTCGGGACAGCCCGAGGCAAACCTCCTACGTGTCAGGCTTGCTGGCGAAGGGCGAGTCTGAGGTGATCAGGAAGTTCGGGGAGGAGGCTGGTGAACTCAGCGTTGCAGCAAAGAGTGATGAGAAAACAAAGATAATACACGAGGCAGCCGACGTGGTATTTCACGTGATGGTGCTTTTGGCGGCGAAGGGCGTGCGGTTGGATGAGGTCATGGAAGAGCTCAGGCGAAGGCGGCGGTGATAGGTTTGAAATTAACTCTGGCTAAGGCGCGGGCGATTGTAAAAGTCCTCAGGTTTAGGAACGGATTTGTTACAGCTGTGACGCGAGATTTTCGAACAAAACAAGTGCTCATGGTAGCCAACCAGACCAAGCAAGCAGTGTTGAAGACCCTGACGACGGGCATGATGCACTACTGGAGCCGATCACGACGCAAACTATGGCTGAAAGGTGAGCAATCGAAGCACTATCAGCGAGTTCGTGATCTGTGGGTCGATTGCGACGGCGATGCCTTAGTCTTCGATGTCGAGCAGGTGGGTGCGGCGTGCCACAAGGGCTATCACTCCTGCTTTTACCGCAAGCTTAAGCGGGGCAAGCTCGTGCGGGTGCTGAAGCGGAAGTTCAAACCGGAGGAGATTTACGGGTAACTAGATGCGGGCTGCCTCCGTTCGGTGAGCCTGTGAACATAGCGAGAAGAACATTTGATGCTTTCCGGCGGAACTCGTCCACGATTAGCTTTGTCATCTTAGTCTGTTTCTCCGTGATGATGTTCAGCCTGGGCTATCATATCCTAGCTTATGATTCATCCGAGTTTCTGCAGGAGCCCGAAGCACAGGAGTATGAAAATTCGGTAGGCGAGGTCGTGGCGATGGATGAGTGGGAGCGGACGAAGTACTACTGGTCACACAACTTGAGACTCGCTGGTCTATACGTTGTTATGACCCCATCCTACCTCAGCTTCCACTCGTCTGCGTTCAACGGTTATTCGGTCGGTGTCGCTACCTCCTATTGGTATCATGTGTGGGAAGCAGATGCAAATGTGGCGTTAGCATTTTTAGCTGGTATTTTTGTGCACGGGGTGCTCGAGTTAACCGGAGTCTTTATCATCGCGGGGGCTACCCTACGCGCCGCTTGGAACTTTTGGAAGGGTGCAGGGCACATGGCATTCATGACGGGGAAAAACGAAAAAACGTGGTCGTGGAGGCTTTCTAGGAGGGAGCGAAAGGAACTTCGGAAGTATATGGGCAAGGTCAAAGGGTTCTTGGCGGACTTCATAATCCTCGTTGGGTTCGGGGCATTTCTGATATTTTTGGCGGGGCCCATTGAGGTATACGTCTCCCCCTCGGTGATGGCGGTGTTTCACACAAGCCCCCCGCTCGCCGTGGCTTTCCTAGTGGCGATAGCTCTCATTTACATCTCCGTGTTTTTCCTTTGGTTCGGGGGACTGCTGGCGCTGGGGAGGGATTTTAGGTTAATGCGCAGGGACATTGGGGACGCATTTAAACTCAAATGGCGATCGACTCATCTCTCGCTTTTGGTGTTTGTGGCATTTTCGATCTTTGCGGCGACCCTTTTCATATGAGGATCAAGACCTAGTGTGACCTAGCCCTTCGACGCGAATTCGTCCCGGCTGTTTTAACTCCCCTTCGACCTTAAACCTCAAGCCCAAGATTTGCTCGACCAGAGCGATGTTCGTCAGCGCATGCGAGGTGAGTTCAGCGCTTGTTATCTCAGATTCTCCCTCCGCGAGCGCGAGGTAGGGCACGAGCTGATCGGTCAAGTGGCGGTCGACCGCTCGTCCCGTTTGAAGTTGCTTTATCAAGGTCTCAGCAGCCTCTCGCCCAACTTGGTCAGCTGGCTTTCCCCGCTTACCCAACGAGCTCGCCCCTAAAATCGCGCCGCTCTCGGTCTCGGCCCAGATGGTTATCCCGGTCCCCGGGCCGAGATGGGGGTCTTGGGTTGGGGGGTAGGATTCGGCTCTAATGTCGACCTTGGCGTGGCCAGCTTTGATTAGGGCCTTGCTCGCCGCATGCGCCATCCGGGTCGCGATGTTAGCCTGTAGGCGAACGCAATGCGCTACCCCCGCGACGTGGACCACCCTACCGGGTTCCGTTAACCTGAGCGCTTGCAGTTTTTCAATTGGTTCAATGTGGGCGCGCACGATCCCTCCGCCTCGCGGGTAGTGACCCCTCTGGACGCACTCGACCTCACCCTGATATCCCATCCTGCGTAGCACGGGCAGAGTAACATTTTTGAGAAAGTCGATGGGGGGTGCGAACGGGTTGTCAGTTCCGCCTGTGATTTCAACCTCCACGGGCTTGCGCGCGAAAGCCGCGGCCAGCATCAGGATCTGTAGGATTAGCGTGGTGCTGCCTGCGGTTCCTATGTCGACGCGATATCTACCACCCTCTGTGACACTGGGCTCGAACTTTAGTTCTTTCGAGTGAAGCTCCAGCCCTTCGACTCGAGCGTTCGTGAGTTTGGTGAGTGCCTCAACCCCCCGCAGGTGTTGGGGCTGGAGCCCGGGCTTCGTCCGTTTCGCGCGGATGTTGTAAATGTGGACAGGTTTCCAGCTGACCGCGCTCAGCGCTAGGGCGGTTCGGAGGATGGCACCGCCGCCCTCTCCAATTGAACCATCTACCTCGATCATCAGCAGAAGTTAGGTCTTCCAGATATAAGAGTTGAAAGTGAATAATCCTCACGAGTTCAATGGCAAAATTCCAGGCGAGCGTCTTGGAGTTGGTATCAAAGGTTCCCAAGGGCAAGGTGACGACTTACAAGGAACTTGCCCGAGCTCTGGGCAGGCCTCGTGCGTGGAGAGCTGTCGCCAATGCTCTAGCGAAAAACCCAAGCCCAGTGAAAATCCCGTGTCACCGCGTCATTAGGTCAGATGGTAAAGTCGGAGGTTATAAGTTGGGTGGAAAGAGGAAGGCGGAACTGCTTTTGATGGAGGGGATCGCGATTAAAAAGGGTAAAGTTGATTTCAAAAAATTTTTCAAAGTATCGAGGGACACTGGCTAAGTAATCATTTCGTTTCAATTTCGAAACTTTTTATAAATACGTCATCTTCGCATATGCTTGCTTGGTATGAAAATGAAAAAATATAAGTGGGGGATTGTGGCGGCTTTAGCTGTGATAACATCGATTGTCGCGGCGACACTTGCGTTAATTCCACCGCCCACTAAAGCGCAGGAACCCGAGTGGAAAAGGGAAACAAAGCTACAGGTTGACGACGTTTACTTCCTTGCCGGAGAGGATGATAATACAGAAGATAACCTCATCCCAATTATCACCACGCTCTATTTGACCAATGCTCAGTGGAATAGCTCAGGAAGCGTTAAAATTGTAGCATATATTCTCCGCACGAACCCAAATATCGCAGTTGATAAAAGCACGCTGGAAGTCGGGATCATCCCGGGAAGCACAACGAAAGAAGCTGGAGTTCATGTGATGCTCCCGGGCTTGAACACTCCGTACGATGTCGATTTTCTGATCTTTGAGAATGACCTGCTGGTATTGCGTGGGCAGGGCAACATCGAAGTCATCCAGATTCGAGCAGGAGCCTCTAGTTACAACTACGTCCAGATCAATGAATCGGCAATCTTTAAGCAAGTAACCGACAAAACCTAGGTCTTTGTTCCGCCAATGTACTTATAGACGTGGCTGGGCTTGCCTCTACCGCCGAGTCCATTAGCCGCGAGTCTCGTCTGTTCGGTCGTCTGCACAAGTCCCTGTTTAACCAATTTCTGGACTGTTCGCCAGACCGTGATTTTAGAAGTGTTTGTCAGCTTCATGAGTTGAGGAATGGTGAATTCCTTCAGCTCCATAATATGGCCAACTATTTCCACATCTTTGACCGTCATATCGTGGAGCCCCTCCTCTAACAACGTCGATGTCGCCTCGCCCCAAACTTGCCGGTACCCGACCCATACTGCGAATACGATGACGCCCATGGCAATGCCGATACTAGCTGCGATTGGAAAAACATTGACCGATTTTGTTTCATATACGAAAAATGACGCGCCGGCCTCATTTTCTGGCCATCTGGTTTCTTCCAACCCCCCTCCTGCAGCTGGTGTTGCGCCCGGTGTATAGTCTGAAGTTGACGTACGCACGGATAGGAGATATCCTGACTCTTCTAAGACATCGTAGTCTGACACAAATAACGGATCCATTTGGGCGTTTGGGGAATTTAAAACCACGACACCATATCTTTTAACATTTTCCCAACTTGTAGTTTTCACATTTGGGTACCAAGATGTATCTGACCAGTCAAGGGCCTCAGCCTTATAAAAATCCGCCGCGTTTTCGTTATCTTCATAGGTCAGAACAGCGGGCTTTGACTGCTCAACTTCTTCCAACCTTTGGGGGATTACACGTCCTAGTCCTTGCCCCCCCGATTGCACATACACCTCCCTCTGTGTCATGCCATAAAGGCGATCTAAGATAACATAGGACGCGACAATCGCACTGATAGCAACGCCTAAGGCGATTGCCATTCCAAGAAGCCTGTGGCGCACTCCCTCACCACTATAAGTATCGTTTTTGAAACTTAATAAATTATGTTTCTTAAATGAAACTTAATTTAAATCTAAGGTTTGGCCATCTTTAATTGGTGAAACAAAATGAAGCGCTGGCTTCTGCCCGTGTCGAGGAGGTATTTGGTAGAGGAACAAAGAGCTAATTTATCGTTCGTGACGGTCATCTTAATCGTGGCCACTGTCGCAGCTTTGGCTACCCCAATTCTCATCAGCGCAGCGGGTCTGAATCAAATTTCTGGGCAAAACCAACTAAAGAAATTTTCATCGTATGAGGAACTGGAAAATTTTGTGAAGACCAACGCTGGCGATTACGGCAAATATTATTATGAATGGTCTCTTCTTGATGGAAGCGTTTTTATGCCGCGTTTCTCTGGAAGCGGCGAAGCACAGATAGACTATTCCACGACAAATATTCAAGTAGAAGGGGTTGATGAAGCGGACATCGTAAAGAGCGACGGAAGATACATTTATGTTGTTTCCGGGAACAAAGTGGTTATCATCAACGCATATCCCGCCGAAAATGCCAGAGTCATTTCTGAAATAGAGGCAGGCGAGCGTCCGACCGATCTGTTCATAAATGGAAACAAACTTGTTGTGTTTGGATTGGCACACGTCAAAGTTTACGATGTCTCAGATAGAGAGAACCCCCTCCTAACAAGAGATGTTTCTTTCGATGGCAGATATTTCAATTCGAGAATGATAGGAAGTTATGTTTATGTGATAATAAATTCACCAACAATTTACAATTGGGAGGAGAAAATAAATTTGCCCTGCATTTCTTCCAATGGCAACACCAAAACAGTTCCAGCGACTGAAATTTACTATTTTGAAAATATTGCCGATTATTCGTACGAGTTTACGACCATAATGGCGATAAATGCGCAAGACGATGAGGAGGAGATAACAAGTGAAACGTTCCTCATCGGCACAACCCAGAACATTTTCGTTTCCTCAAACAACATTTACATAACCTACACAAATTACTGGGTATATCCGCTGAGAGATTTGTCAAGCAAAGTAAGCGACTTGGAGACGGAAAAAACAACTATTCACAAAATATCCATAACTGATGGGGCAATCGAGTACAAATCTTGGGGAGAGGTCCCGGGGCACGTCTTGAATCAATTTTCCATGGACGAATACCAAGGATATTTCAGGATAGCGACTACAACGGGGGAGGTTTGGGGCGGTGGAGCCCAAAATCATGTTTACGTTCTCGACGAAAACCTCAACACTGTCGGGAGACTGGAGGGAATCGCCCCTGGAGAAAGAATTTACTCCGCAAGATTTATGGGTGGTAGGGCGTACCTCGTGACGTTCAAAAAAATTGATCCCTTATTCGTGATAGATTTAAATAATCCCCGTAATCCGAGAGTTCTTGGAGAGTTGAAAATACCAGGGTACTCTGATTATCTACACCCCTATGATGAAACCCATCTGATAGGCGTGGGCAAGGATACCGTGGACATGGGACCCTTCGCGTGGTATCAGGGCGTAAAGATTGCCCTTTTCGATGTGAGCGACCCTGAGAATCCAAGAGAAATATCGAAATACGTGATAGGCGACAGGAGGACCGATTCCTACGTCTTGCAAGATCACAAGGCATTTTTGTTCAGCAGGTCAAAGAACCTTCTCGTAATGCCTATTTTGCTTGCGGAAATAGACGAAGAGAGATATCCTGGAGGAGTTCCTCCCGACGCTTATGGAGAATATGTCTGGCAAGGTGCCTACGTATTTAACATTTCTTTGACCGATGGTTTGGTACTTGGGGGAGGAATAACCCATTCGGAAGACATCTCCCAGTTAGAGTGGGGTTGGTATTATTCTTCCCGTTCTGTCAAGAGGTCCCTTTACATAGAGAATGTACTTTGCACCATCTCAGACGGTTTGGTAAAAATGAATAATCTGGAGGATTTGAGCGAGATAAGTGAAATAGAAATGGGGGTAAAAGAGACCCTAATTTCTCGTGGCGGGTGAAATGAAAAGGGAACTAATTGTGGGGGGCTTCGTAGTTATCTGCATCACGGGAGTTTTTCTCTCCGAAATGTTTCTTTTTCGAAATGACAATCAAAAGTCGGACTCGGATGCCGAAGGTGAAAATACTAAAAGCGTAGTTGAGAACGAAGTGAAACTCACGATAAATCTAGATAAAACGGAATTTAACCCGGGGGAAAACATCGATGTAAACCTCGTCGTGCAGAACCTCCGAGAGGAAAACGTAACTTTTACCTTTTCGAGTGGATATCAGTTCGACTTTGTTGTTTACGATGGAGATTCCCAAGTGGTTTGTTCGTGGTCAGACGACAAAGGGTTTATTCAAGCAATTACCCATTTCAGCCTCGGACCTGGAGAATCCCGCAATTGGGTTGGGAGTTGGAATCAGACGGTCTATAATGGGCTCACAGGTGAGTACTTGCCCATCAGTTCAGGAACATATTATCTGCGAGGCATTTTGGTTGGGTATTTGGAAACACCTTCACTTGGAATAACTATCTCGCAATTTTCATCTTAGCAAATAATCCGTTTTTGATAGGTCCTTAAGCCGATCGACAGCTTTGATCTCCCGCATCACCCCAGCCACAGCCTCCGGCACGAGCTCCTCCCACCGCCCGCCCTTCACCATCCGATCTCGAATCTCAGTCCCCCAGTACTCCTTGCGCTTGAACATCGGCGGCTTGCGCGTCTTGAATCCCGCCTCCTTGAAGAGACGCCTGACCAGCGGGTTGCCCGAATAGACGATCTCAAAGGGCGGGGAAAGCGAGAGCACGTGTGAGACCCAGATGGCATTGTTGTTTACGTCAGGGATGGGGATTAGGTGCACGCGCGAGAGGTCGATCTCAGCCTCAGCCAGCGCACGAGTTAACATGAGCACTCGTTCGCCTGCGGTGAAGGGGTTCTCGGACGTGTGGCTCTCCTGCGCGCTCCCTATCCCCACGATCAGCTCATCCACCTCGCGCAGGATCTGCTTCGAGACCTCAATGTGGCCACGATGAGGTGGTTGAAACCTCCCAATTATTATACCACGTTGGACCATCAGATTACCTTTTGTATGGTGAGTTCGCTTCCAATTTTAACCTTTAGTTCGTTAGCCAAGTTGCCCATGTTTTTCGCCAGCTCGAGCACCCAGAAATAGGTGGGGATGGCAATAACGCTGGACCTCATGCCACCCCATCGCCTGCTGCAATTTGGCGCAGGGAGAAGGAACTACTTCCCTTTAGTCTGCTCGTGCTGCGCCCAGTTTTTTGCCCAATCCTGCTTTATCTTGCCAAGCCGGTCTATGACCATCGCTCGGATTTCGCTCGTCGGAATCTGGTCGCGCGCCGACTTTTCGATCTCGTCAGCGATACCTGCAGCGACATCTGCGGGAGCCCCCACGGCTGTACACGCATTGACTATTTTCTGGCGCTGAAAGGGTTCGGTCTTACCATCCTTTTTAACTACTTGAATTGCCATTCGGCCACCTCCAGTTTTATGACTAAACCTCCGAACTTAAAAAATGAAAGCCTTTTCAACTTAGGTAAGCACCTTGTATCGAGGCCACAATTATGCAAATGACGGAGGCCAAGCGCGGCATGGTGACGCCTGAGATGGAGGCGGTCGCGAAAGCCGAGGGAAAGCCTGTCGAATTTTTATTACGGGGGATAGCGGCGGGCAGATTGATCATCCCCCGCAACGTGGGACGCGAAAATGTCAGCGTTCAAGGCATAGGCGAGGGGTTGCGAACGAAAATAAACGCCAACATCGGTACCTCGCCCGACTACGCAAACATCGATGAGGAGGTCGAGAAGGCAAAAATCGCGGTCAGGTATGGGGCCGACACGGTGATGGACCTCAGCATAGGCGGTGACATCGATGAGGTCAGAAGGCGAATCCTCCGCGCCGTAAACGTGCCCGTGGGGACCGTGCCGATCTACCATGCAGGTATCGAGGTGTCCAAGCGAGGCGATATAGTGGACATGAGCTCGGACGATATTTTTAACGCTATCCGAAGGCATGCCGAAGATGGCGTCGATTTCGTTACCGTGCACTGCGGCGTCACCAAAGTCGCAATTGAAGCTCTGAGGCGAAGCGACAGGCTGCTCGAAGTCGTGAGTCGTGGTGGTTCATTCCTCGCAGCTTGGATAATTCACAACGACGAGGAAAATCCACTTTACAAGGAGTTCGACTATCTGCTCGAGCTCGCGCGGGAATTCGACCTAACGCTCAGCCTCGGCGATGGGATGCGCCCGGGGTGCCTTGCAGATGCCTCAGATGTGGCGCAGTTTCAGGAGTTGCTCACGCTCGGCGAACTCGTCGAGCGGGCCTGGGCCAAAGATGTGCAAGTGATGGTCGAGGGACCCGGACACCTGCCGCTCGATCACATCGAGTCGAACGTCAGACTCGAAAAAACTATCTGCAAGGGGGCACCGTTCTATGTGCTTGGACCAATCGTGACAGACATAGCTCCCGGCTACGACCATCTCGTTGGTGCAATCGGGGGTGCAATCGCAGCATGGGCGGGGGCCGACTACCTCTGTTATGTCAGTCCAGCTGAGCATCTTTGCCTGCCGGGCATCGAAGACGTGAAGGAGGGGGTGGTGGCCACAAAAATCGCCGCTCACGTGGCGGACATTGCCAAGGGTATAGGTTGGAAGCGCGATGACGAGATGGCGAGGGCACGGAGGGCGCTGGATTGGACAAAGCAGTTCGAGCTCGCCATAGACCCTGAAAAAGCCAGAGAGCTCAGGCGGAGAAGGCCACCCACGATAGACCCAAAAGTCTGTGGAATGTGTGGCAAATTCTGTGCGATTAAGATTGTCGACACTTATCTGAAGAAGCATGTGTAATCTGGTAGGGGCCTATTGTTAGTATAAATTAGCTTGGCCACTTTCTAAAGGGCAAGTTATTTTACACCGCGAGCTCAATGCGAGATGGTTGATGGTCATGAAGCTCTTCACGGTGGGTCCAGTCGCTTGCAGACCTGAGGTTCTGGAAGAGATGAAACGCCAGATGTTCAGCCACCGCAGTGAGGAATACAGAGAACTGCATCGGGAGACCGTCCGAAGACTCCGAGAGTTCCTCGAAACCAAGAACAAGGTCTTCCTCTTCCCGAGCTCTGGATCTGGCGTAATGGAGGGCACGGTCAGAAACTGTGTCGAGCGGAAGATGCTGTGCTGCATCAACGGGGCGTTCGGAAAGCGTTACGCTGAGGTGGGGGAGTCAAACGGAAAAATTGTCGAGCGACTTGAGCCAGAGTTGGGCCACCCTACGACCCCGGAACTCCTTGATGAGAAGCTTTCCTCAGCCCCTGACGTCGAGGCCGTTGCTTTAACCTATAATGAAACGAGCGTGGGCCTTCTGAATCCGCTCCCGGAGCTTGCCAAGGTCGTCAAGGAACACGGGAAGTTCCTCTTCGTCGACGCGGTGAGTGCAATGGGTGGGGTCGAGCTCAAGGTCGACAAGTGGAAGATAGATGTTTGCTTTGCGAGCTCGCAGAAGTGCTTCGGGATTCCACCGGGGTTGGCTGTGGCGAGCCTGAGCGAGGGGGCTCTCGAGCGATCGGAGCGGGCTAGGAACAAGGGATGGTATTTCGATTTCAAATTATACGAGAAGTACCAGGAGAGGGAGAGCAGCACTCACATGACCCCACCTATCTCACAAATTCTCGCCTTGAAAAAAGAGCTGGAGCTGATCGATGCCGAAGGTGGCAAGCAAAAACGCTTCGAGTTCTACTCTGAGCGGATGCGGAGGATTAAGGAGGGAATCGAGGCCCTGGATCTTGCCCTCTTTCCCGAGCGAAGGTACGAGAGCCCGACCGTGGCCTGCGTGAACGCCCCTGAGGGGATAAGCGGGCCTGAAGTGTACGAGCGGATGCGCGAGCGCGGCTTTGAGCTGGCGAAGGGATACGGGAAGCTAAAAGACCGGACCTTCAGGATAGGGAACATGGGATATATCCGCCTCGAGGATGTGGACGAGATGCTTCAGGTCTTAGGTGAAGTATTAGGATAACAGGAAAGATTCGCAACTCACGAATTCCACCTTCTCAGGATTTTTGGGGGATGAAATGAAAGCGCTAATCATAGCGGCTGGAAAAGGGGAAAGGCTGGAACTGGTTAACAGCACAAAAGTCCTCGAGCGCTTTTTAGGCTTCTCCCTCCTCGAGCGAGTGATCCTTTCAACCCGCGAGGCTGGCGTCAAGGAGTTTTATATCGTTATTGGCTACCGCGGTGACGATGTAGTTACCGAACTCGGTGATGGAACTCGTTTCGGCGTGCACATCAACTATATCAGAAACGAGCAATGGGAGAAAGGAAATGGGCACTCGGTTCTCGCTGCAAAGGATAAGCTCGAACATGAACGATTTTTCCTCTTGATGGGGGATCACCTCTTCGATTCAAATATTCTAAAACTTTTATCGGAAACGGAGTTCTCGGGGGGCTGCCTCGTCTGCACTGAAAAAAATTTGTCGAAGATTTTTGATTTGCCGGAAGCGATGAAGGTGCTCGTAGAGGATAGCCACATTCGAGCGATCGGGAAGGACATTGGAAAATTTAACGCCGTGGATTGTGGCATATTTCTTTGCACGGGAGAGATCTTCGACGCAATTGAAAAAAGCATTGCGAATGGACGAGATGAGCTCTTCCAAGCGATTGCGCTGCTTGCCAAGCGGGATAGAGCTAATGCCTTCGACATAAGCAGCTCCTTCTGGTTCGACATCGACACGCCTAGGAACCTAAAGGAAGCGAAAAAACGAATGCTCAAATCTCTTACGAGCAGGGATGACGGTGTCGTGTCGAGGCTCTTGAACCGGAAAATCTCCACGCGCATCTCAAGTCGTCTCGTGAATCGAAACATTTCGCCCAACGCTATATCTTGGATGGTTTTTTTCATCGGCGTGCTCGCGGCGTCCTTATTCTTATCCGGGGAATACCTATTTATCGCGCTCGGAGGGCTGATCGTCCAGCTGGTTTCAATATTAGATGGTTGCGATGGTGAAATAGCGAAGTTAAAATTCCTTCGCTCGCGCTACGGGGCCCTGCTTGACTCGGTCCTCGACCGCTACGTTGATGCGCTACTTATCGCCTGCCTCACCTATGGCTACTGGCATATCGTTGGCGACGGGCTCTTATGGTTTGTTGGGCTCGCGGCGCTAATGGGCTCACTCGGGATAAGCTACACGAGGGCTCGCTATGAAAGCGCGTTCGCATCACCCATCCCTGTGGGGAGGAGTATTCCAGCCACGCGAGATGTGCGCCTTTTCATAATAATGCTAGGGGCACTTTTGAACCAAGTATTTGTAACGCTAGCAATCCTCGCAATCCTGACGAATGCTGAGGTTATTCGAAGAATGATCAATTGGAAAAAATCGGCCCAAGTTAAAGAGGGAAATTTGGATATCGTTATAAAGTAGCGGGAAAATCGTGTTGTGATGCATATGGGACTAACACCAACAAAGTTCATCTGGATGGACGGAGAGCTCGTCCCGTGGGAAAAAGCAAACGTGCACGTGCTCACCCATACCCTTCACTATGGTCTGGGTGTCTTCGAGGGTATCCGCTGCTACAAAACTGAGAAGGGCCCAGCGGTTTTCAGACTCAAAGATCACATCAAGCGGCTCGAGGACTCGGCGAAGCTCGTGGGGATGAAACTCCCTCACTCAGTTGATGAGCTCGTGCAAGCGACTAAGGAAACGATAAAGTCGAACGAGATCGAGGAGTGCTACATCCGCCCAATCGCCTTCTACGGCTACGGCGTGATGGGGCTGAACCCGAAGGGGTCAAAGGTAAACGTGGCGATAGCGGTCTGGCCTTGGGGCACTTACTTGGGTGAGGAGGGCCTCGAGCGTGGAATCCGGGCGAAGATCTCCCATTGGCTTCGAATTCATCCTCGCATCCTTCCGCCCCAAGCGAAGGTGGTGGCGAGCTACGCTAACTCGATTCTCGCGAAGGTGGACGCGCTCAACTCCGGCTACGACGAGGCCATCCTTCTGAACATGGAGGGGTTCATCGCGGAGGGCCCAGGGGAGAACCTCTTTATCGTGGAAAAGGGCAAACTCGTGACACCGCCGCTCTCCTCCGGTGCACTCGGGGGCATCACTCGGGACTCGATAATAAAAATCGCCCGCGATGAAGGGATAAGCTTCGAGGAGCGGGACATCTCACGGGAGCAACTCTACGCGGCCGATGAGGCCTTCTTCACCGGCACCGCGGCCGAGGTGACGCCGATTCGGGAGGTCGACGGCAAGTCCATAGGGGGCGGGAAGCGCGGGAATGTCACGGAGAAGCTTCAGCGTGTATTTTTCAACGTGGTTCGCGGGAAGGAGCCGAAGTACGAGTCTTGGCTAGACTACGTTGGTAGGGAAACGAGATAGGTTTTTACCTTGCAGTCCAGAACAACTTCGTGGTCAAATGCGGCTAGGTAGGAACTTCACGAACCTCCTCTACTTCGAGTACCTGGGGGAGGAGGACAAGCGCAGGCTCGAGGCCGGTGAGCTAAGCGTCGCGGACATGGACGCGACCGTTCAGGTCACGGCGAAAGGAGATATCGCTCGACAGGTTCAAGTGGCCAAGGCAACGGGTCTTGATCACGTAGAGCTAGATGGCGCGGTGCCTAACCCCTACCTCACCCTCACCGGGGAAGCCAAGCAAGAAGCTAAAAGCGCGGCTGAGCGAGCCTGCATATCTCTCTCGCTTCACCTACCATACAGCTACGTCGGTGCTAATGTCTGCGCACCCGATGAGATCGACCGTCAAGCGGCAGTTAAGCTCCACAAGCGTTACCTCGAGTTCGCCTCCAGCATAGGTTGTGAATACTGCGTGCTTCATCCTGGGGTAGTGCCATTTTACCACGCGAGTGGCAAGTACCTCGGCGTAATTCGGGCTAACTTGGTCCACAGCGTGCTCGAGCTAGGCGAGTTCGCGGCTGCTCGGGAAGTTGTGCTCCACCTCGAGAACAACACGGCTTTTGACAACGTGTTCTACGAACTCGAGGAAGTTTCTAGCGTAGTTGAGGAGGTTCGAAGGCATGGGGTAGATGTCTACTTCAACTTCGATATCGGGCACTGGTTCACCCGCGCGGATGTTGGTAAGCCTGTGCCGAATCCGCCGGAACAAATCATCGAGGAAATCCCTGATGGCATGTTCAAAGAAGTGCACCTGAACGACTACGTGCCGGGCAAGCGCATCTTTCACCCGCCGCTGCAGGAGGGCTTGGGCCTGCTCAAGCGAGAGAATCTCGTGCGTTACGCGCAGCTCGTCAGGGATAAGGGCGCCGAGCTAATCGTGGTCGAGACCGCGATCAGGACAAATGAGCAGGTGATGCGCCGCAATGAAATCATGCAGGGTGAGAATGGATTTTTAAGGGCGATCTTCGGGTGAACCCTTGCCAAATGTTTTTTTGATCGGCAGGCCAGGGTGCGGGAAGTCGGTCGTCTATCGAATACTCGAGGAAGAGCTTCGAGCGCGAGGCTATAAGGGCGAGCTCAAGCGTGCCGACGATTTTCCATTTTTGAAACGCATCTTCGACACGGATGTTGAGTACAAACGGCACCGCCCAGCCCCTGGTGGAGGGGTGAAAATTACTGATGATACAGTTTGGGACGACCTCGCGCGGGCGCTCAACGAGCAAGCTTTGAAATTACAGGATCCCAATCACCTTCTCTTCATAGAGTTCTCGCGGGACAACTACGTTCGAGCGTTTAAGCACTTCAGTCCGAAGATTTTGCAGAACTCAGTAGTCGTTTACATCGATGTCCCTTTCGACCTCTGCTGGGAACGCAATGCCCGTCGCGTAAGGGAGGAAAAGGGGCTCGACGCCCACCTCGTCTCCCGTGAGGAGATGGAAAAAACCTATGCGCGAGATGACCACGAGGAATTACCCAAGCACGTCGATGTTCCTGTGCTCGTCGTGAAGAATGATTCGGATGATTTCGGAAAGTTGCGAGGAGAGCTTCAAAAAGTCGTCCAAAAACTTGAAATAGCGGGGAAATAGTCTTTTTGGGGTTGAATGAGCGAGAGAGGAATTGCTACCCTAGTGATTGTGGCGGTCGTTTTAGTAGTTATAGTTGCGGCAGGCGTCGGCTACTTTTTCATCGCGAGGCAGCCTGAGCCTGGTGGTCCCCAGGGAGGTGGACCGGACGGAGGGGCAGATGAAAATCAGCCGGATGTAGGGCCTGACGAAGAAGATAATTATCCCGAGCCTGTAGAGGGCCCAATTACCCTTACATGTCTCCCGCTAAACGAAAATGATTACAATGAAATATACCCACTAGGAAGTCTAAGTCCACCTGGTCACACCTTCCCCACCGACCACGTATACTTCAAGTTGACAACTCCATGGACCTATCCTCCACCCTACCAAGTGAAAGCCCCAGCGGACGGAACTATAACAGAGATTTACTACTCTCAATATGACTGGCCCGAGGGAAGTGGCTACTCCGGCAAGTACAATGATTATAGCATAACTATTACTCACACGAGTACATTCAAGAGCAAGTTTGGACACATTTCGGAGCTAGAGAATTGGGTCTTGGAACGAGCGGGCACGTTGGAGCTTGGTTGGAACCCTATCGAAACGCCAATACCTGTCAGCGCGGGAGATGTAGTTGGAAGATTGGCTGGGTGCGGGGGAGTTCAGGGCGATCTTGATATGTGGGCGATTGACGAAAATGTCACGCTAAATTTTATTCATCCTGAGAAATATAGCTATGCCGCGCATGCCGTCTGTCCGCTGGATTACTTCGAGGATAACCTGAAGGCGTCTCTTTACCAGAAGGTCGGTAGGACGGCAGAACCGAGGGGTGGAAAAATAGACTTTGATCAGCCGGGAAAACTAGTTGGGAATTGGTTCTTAGAAAACATTACTGACCCACTGGGGGGATGGGGGAAACACCTGGCGTTTGTGTACGACAGGGATGACCCCTCGCAGATAAGGGTAAGTGTCGGGGGGACCCTTCCGATATCAGTAGGTGTTTACCAAGTAGATGGAAATTCTCCGGACCCGGCAGAGGTTTCGGCCGAGAACGGCATAATCGTGTACAGACTTGGAGGCACGACTAACTGGGAGGGAGAAACCGCTACAATTCTCGCCCAGGTGGTTGACAACGAGAGGCTAAAAGTTGAGGCATTTGAAGGATATCTTTCTAACCCAACGTTCACTTCGAATGCAAAATATTACACGAGGTAGTTCTGGGGTGGTGGGCACGGTGGAACATCATGGGTAAGCTTACCTTCGAGCCGATTTGGTTCGATTCGCTCGGCGCCAAGTCATCGTGCACCCTGGTTCGCACACCTGATGTGCGAGTGCTCATCGACCCGGGCGTCGCGGTAATGCAGCCAAGTTTCCCGGCATCTTGGGCGAAGAAGCTCTACTGGGAGGCTCAAGGGAGGCGCGCAATTAAAAAAGCGAGCCGCAAAGCAGATGTAATCGTGATCTCTCACTATCATTGGGACCATTGTGCTTTGATCGGGAAGTTGGGAAAAAACGCTGAATTGTACAAAGGGAAGGTGTTGTGGGCCAAAAACCCCAATCGGTTTATAAACGGGTCACAGTGGAGCCGTGCCAGATTGTTTTTCGAGAGAGTTTGTCGGCATTTTGGGAAAAAGGACCTAGTTTTGCGAGAACCCCTCGTTACGGAATACGAAGATCCAATGAAAAAGTTGCCTCTGGCGAGCTCTAAGAGATGGGGTAGCTACGCGGAGAGGAAAAGAGAGTTGCTCGACAAAGGCAGGAAATGGTTTCAGAAACTCGTTGAAAAATATTGGAATTCAGAACCTTGGATCCCAGAGTTGAAATTTAGAGACTTGGAAGTTCATTGGGCTGATGGCAGAGAAATAAAGATCGGTAAAACAAGGATAAAATTTTCTGAGCCGAGATTCCATGGTTTAGAGTTTGACCGCGTAGGTTGGGTTTTCTCAACAACTATTCAATTCGGGAAGGAGAAATTTTTGCACACCTCTGATTTGGAAGGGGTTCAGATAGAAGATTATAAAAATGACATAATTGGGGGAAATCCAAACGTTTTGGTGATGGATGGCCCATCGACTTATCTTTTTGGCTTTATAATCAATCGTATAAATCTCAACCGCTCAATCGAGAACCTCCGTGATACAATAAGAAAAACTAACACGAAATTAATAATTTTAGATCATCACCTGCTTAGGGGAAAAAGATACAGGGAAAGACTGAAAAAAGTATACGAAACTGCTGATAGAGAAGGTAAGAGAGTGATCACCGCTGCAGAATATCTGAAAAAGGTACCAGTGGTGTTAAAAGCCTAAGATAGATTATAATAAACAAAGCTCCTATACCTAAATTTCTTAATTTTCCCCTTGGATAATAGTTTATTCAGCCACCTTATGATTTGTTTTTGACTTTTCCCTACATTTTCTGCCAGTTGGATACTCCTTATTTTTTCGAATTTTTTAATAACCGATAAGATAACTTCTTCTCCATCGGAAGTTAATCTTTGATATCCATCTAAAACATTCTTGGCTTTATTTCTCAAATGTTGAGAAACCAAGTTTACGTTGTGTAGAAATTTAACAATGTTCAATTTATCCATGATCACAAGCCGGTAATCATGATGCTTTGTTTTATACAATCTAAATCGGATGTTAAATCTCTTCTCAGTTTCTCTCCGCAAAAAACAAAGATAATCTCTATCTTTGGAGTCGAAGTATATCTGTCGCAGTTTATTCCTTTTGCAATAGCTTATACCTCCGTCGCATGTGAGAAAAGCAGATAACAAAGATGAGAACACAGAATTCGGGGAACTTTTTATCAGTTTAAGGAACTTTCCTTCAAGAAAGATTTGTTTGATCAATTTTCTCAGAGGACCTGAAATCCAAAGACTCAAGACACAACTAGAAAATCCGTTTGAATATTCCGTTGATATGTTTCCAACTTCAGGCACGAATGTTTTTAAACGATGCGTATTCCCATTTATTTTCAGAAAGTATGTTTTTGATTTGATTTCATTATCTTTAAAGACCAACACGTGTAGTGGAGTAATTTTTGGGAATATGGTTGCCAAGTAAAAATTAAATGTTTTAACACCGTCGGTGATACTAATGTTCTTCTTTCTGATATTCCGGGGGATCTCGACTTGTATTTGGAAATACTTTCGAAGCTTGTAAGGTATTTTTGTGGATTTTAAGTTGGTCTCAAATGTGGAAATAATTTCGGTACAGGTGTTGGAAAAATTCATGCATGATTCGCCTACATGACCGTCACTTCTTATACATTCTGCGATAAATGCGGGATTTTCGTCAAAGCGTGCATCAGAATCATTTGAATTTACTGAGAAACTTCTCTTGCTTGAGCACGCCTTTCCCCCCGGCATCCCCCGTACATTTATCCGTGGAAAATGATCAAACTTCTCTGTACCGATAGATAAACTGATTAATTCAGCTACGTATTTCATGCTTTTCACTTTTCACGCTTAATAATTTTTCACGTGTTGTGTTTTAGCCGCTTTGGGAGAGAGAGGACACCGAAAGTAATTTATAAAGCTTATAAAGGGAGGGCGAAAGTATTCGCCACGCGTATACATGGCCTAGTTTAAAACAAAAGTGATGAAATAACAAATCTGTGAATATGCGAGCTATCCTAAACTCAACGCAGCCGTGGGTTGAGAAAGCCTTGCTTTACGATAAACTGAGTGGGAGGAGGGTAAAGTGTAACACGTGCGAGAGGCGCTGTGTCATCCCGCTGGGCAAACTCGGATTTTGTAAAACCCGGCAAAATCTAGATGGCGAACTTTATACCCTGCAGTACGGTCTTTCGAGCGGGATTTCAGCTAACCCGATGGAGAAAAAGCCCTTCTATCATTTTTGGCCGGGTAGCTATGCTTTAACGGTCGGGAGCTGGTCGTGCAACAGCTTATGTCCTTGGTGCCAAAACTTCCACCTAAGCAAATTTTCACCAGACCCCGCCCGAAGCGAGTACATTACTCCAGAAAAATTCGTGGATCTCGTGGAAAAATATAGGTGTCAATCCACGAGCATCTCGTTCAACGAGCCAACCCTATCGTTTGAATGGTCGCTCGATGTCTTCAAGCTCGCGCGCGGGAAAGGTTTCTTCAACACATTCGTCACCAACGGCTACATGACGCTCAAAGCGTTGCGAATGTTATACGATGCCGGGCTCGATGCTCTGTGCATAGATGTCAAAGGCGATGTTGAAGTAGTTCGAAAATATTGCGGGCTCGATGTTGAGGTCGTTTGGCGGAACGTGCATGAAGCGAAAAAAATGGGGATGCATGTAGAGGTCGTTAATCTCGTTATTCCTGGAATCAACGATCACGCAAATCAATTTCACAACCTCGCTCGCCGTCACTTGAGAGAAGCGGGCAAGGAGACCCCCTTGCACTTCACAGCTTATTACCCAGCGTACAAATTCGACGCGCCCCCAACACCAGTTGCCGTGATTGAAAGAGCTCACGACATAGCCGTATCGGAAGGACTTGAGTTCGTCTACCTCGGCAACGTTCCAGGGCATCGGTGCGAGAACACCTACTGCCCGGAGTGCAGGGAACTGCTGATCGAGCGCTTCGGACTTGAATTAGTCAAAATAAATTTGATGGGAAATCGCTGTCCCAGTTGCGGACGTGAAATACCTATTACAGGGGAAATTTAATGAATTATTTTTCTCCCATCGTCAGCGCGAGCACCGCCATCTGCACGTGCAGCCGGTTCTCCGCCTGGTCGTAGATCACCGAGTGGGGGCCATCCATGACCTCGTCGGTGGCCTCCTGCCCTCGAAACACGGGCAGCACGTGCATGATGATTGACTTCGGGTCCATCCGATCGACGAGCCCTTGATTTAGAATCCAGTCGTGGTACTTTTCGTGCAGCTTGACCTCGTTGGCCTTGCCGAACTTGTCCATTCCCTGCATCACGCACGCGTGGGATGCCCAACTCCGCGGGAAAACGATGTGGGAGCCCTCGAGTGCACCCTTGAGATCGTCGGTAACCTCAAACTCCGCACCGCTTGCACTAGCATTTTTGCGACAGAGGTCCATGATCTTTGGGTCAAGCTCGAATCCCTTGGGTGCTGCAACTGACACATCGATCCCGTAGCGGCCCATTATCAGCGCCTCCTCCTGAACGCTTCCCCATGACCTAACCTTGTCCGAGTAGGCCCACATGATCACGTAGCGCTTCCCCTGGTATTTCGGAATTTTCTCCTGGACGGTGAGCATGTCGGCGAGCCCTTGACATGGGTGGTAGACATCGTCGGCCATGTCAATCACCGGAACCTCACAGTGCTTTGCGTACTCACGAATCATCGCATTACCCTTGCCGTAAACGTAGTTAACCGCCGACTCCAAGACGCGGATACCTAGCCCGTGTCCATAGCGCTCGTACATCCGTGCCATGTCCTTCGGCAGCTCCCCCTCCCCAGCCCGTGTCGTGGTGACATCTACGAACTGCGCGTGACCCCCCAGAGCTGTCATCGCCGCCTCGAACGAAGCCCGCGTTCGGGTCGAGGTGTTGTAGAAGAGCATGAAAAAAGTCTTGTCCTTGAGCAGAGACTGAAGCTGGCGCGCGTAGTATTTTTTCTTCAAATCCTTCGCGAGCTTGAACGTCGCGTCGAGTTCCTCGCGCGACCACTCCTGCGTCGTTATCAGATCCCGCCCGTGTAGCTCGACCACTCCATCACCATTTCTCTCAATTCATACCAACATTTTAGTCTTTCGCAATACAATTTTTTTAACCTTCCATCGCAAGTTTCTAGCGTTGAGCGCATGCGAGTAGAACCTCTGGCTCCTGCCATCGAGGACTCGTTCCTCAAGTTCATAAGACGAGATATCATCAGCAATTTCTTCGCCCTTCTTGACTTGGAGATATACAGAGAGGAAACCAAATTTTGGGTAGCGCTGGAAAATGCAGAGATCTCGGGTTACATGATTGAACATGATGGGAGAGACCTAAACCTTCGAGGAGATGTAAAAAGCGCAGCTGAACTTTTGAACACGGCCAGTTTAGCTGAACCGCTCATCAATATAGAGCCTCGGCACCTCCCAATCCTAAAGACTTTTTATGAACCCATGAGGCGTTTGGGGCCCCCGACCGAAGAGAAAATTGCTACCTTGTTGGTCATGGGGATGGATAAGAAGCACTTCAAGCCCATTATCATGCAAAATCCAAAAGAACTGGGAGCCAACAAGCTGGAGGCAGTTGGGAATTTGTACAGGAGTTTTTATGAGGAGGCCGAGATGGGCCCCATTACGCGCGAGAACATTCTAAAGGCGTTCAGGAGACGCCTCATCTACGGGACTTATGAGGGAGGTGAGTTAGTTTCATTCGCCAGCGGCGTCACCATAGAGGACCTGTCCTATGTGGGCCACGTTTACACCCTTCCAAAATTCAGGGGTAGGGGTCACGCCACTTCGACATGTTCTGCTCTGGTGAATGCACTCCTTGACCGCAGTGAGAAGGTAATGATTATGGTTTTAGTAGATAACAATACTGCTCGAGAGATGTATAGGAAGATTGGATTTATCGAGACCGGGCATGAGTTCCTGGTGTTTAAAGGTTGTAAAATCAGCGGTCAAAAGGCAGGAGTTTGATGGAAAAATATTAGGACACCTTTAAATAAGATAATCTAAAAATTGAGGTGAATACAAGAGGTAGAAACTATGCGCGAATCCATCGTCATTGAGGGGCTGAGCAAATATTACGACAGCTTCCTCGCCCTCGACAACCTCTCGCTGAAAGTAAAGAAAAATGAGGATGTCGCGTTGCTCGGCCCAAACGGCGCGGGAAAGACCACCGCCCTCAAGCTCCTGTGCGGGCTCCTTCACCCATCCTCGGGTACGGCCTACATCAACGGCGTCAACGTCATGGAGGAGCGCGAGCGAGCGATTTCGATGGTGGGGACCATGTTGGAGACACCCGAGTTTTACCCCTTCCTGACCCCCGAGGAAACCCTCAGCTACTTGGGGGGGCTCCGGGGAATGAGCGGGCAGGGGTTGAAAAGTAGGATAGAGGAGGTCATCAAACTTGTCAGGCTTGAAGGATGGGCTAAGGTCAGGATAGGAAAATTCTCGCGGGGGATGAAGCAGCGTCTAGCGCTGGCGCAGACCTTGCTCCACGATCCCCCGATCTTGATTCTCGACGAGCCGGCGTTAGGCCTTGATCCCAGGGGCATGATGGAGGTGCGGGAAATTCTAAAGAAGGCGAAAAAAAAGAAAACGGTATTCTTAGCCTCACACCTCATTACAGAGGTCGTTCAAGTGTGCGACAAAGTGGCGCTGATTGATCACGGTCACTTGCTCGTCTACGATAGTATCCCTCGCCTGAAACGCAAGTATCGAAAGTCATTGGAGGGTGTTTACCTCAAGCTCACGGAGGCGGCCATTTGAGCGAGTTCGAGAAGCTGAAGATAGTGACGAAATACGAGTTGCTGAAGCAGTTCCGGAGGAAGAGATTTTACGGGGCATTGGTGCTTACCCTCCTCGCCGTGATCTTGATTATAGCGCTCTACAAAGGGTTGGATATCCCTGGGAAGTTACCTGCACTCATCACCGATTCCCCTGAACTTTTTGCGCTATTTGTAACGTCGGCAGGTGCAACCATACCAATTTTTGCAGCTGTGTTCTTCGCTGGGGACTCCATCGCTTCAGAATTCGAACATAAAACTGGTTACATCCTTTTCACAAATCCTGTAAAGCGAAGCACCCTTGTCGTCGGGAAATATATCTCATGCCTTACTGTCACAGCCCTAATTGTCATTTTTGCCTACGTCGCCACGATGATAGCGTTAGTCGGGATTTATCAACAGTTGCCAATCGAGGTATTTGGTTCGCTTGCCCTTGCACTGGTTTATGCAAACAGCGTGCTGGGTATCGCATTTCTCTACAGCTCACTACTCAGGGGGAGCATGGGTGCCACGATAGCCACACTTTTAACAATCATGCTAGTTTTTTCTGTCATCGAAGTCAGTTTGATATTTGCAAACATTGACCCGTGGTTCATGCATGGATATGCGGGCGATTCGATTGCTAGTGTGTATGGGATTCCTTTCGCGTCGGCGGGGATGGGGATACCAGGGGGGACGGAGACGAGGAACCCGGATCCGGCTACAAGCTTTTTTGTAATGTTAGGATACTTTATCGTCCCCTTCATCCTGAGCATCTGGCTGGCGAAGCGCAAAGAGATGTTTTAGCCCTAAAACCTTTTTGTCTGAGGCGAGACTGTTGTTGGATTAGGCATGCCGAGAAACCTGCGAGAGGCGTTAAAGGGACAACTGACAAATGAGGAACTCACGCAGCTGGGGCGCGCTTTCGACATCGTTGGAAATATCGCGGTGGTTAAGCTGCCTGACGGGCTCCTGCCAAAAAAACACTTCATCGGCGAAGCCCTGATGCAGGTCCACCGCCACGTTCGAACGGTTCTCCGACAGACTAGTGCGGTGAAGGGCGAGTTTCGGACGCGTGAGCTAGAGCTCATAGCTGGCAAGCCCGAAACTGAAACAACATATCACGAGAGTGGATGTAGATTCAAAGTCGATCTAGCTAAAGTGTATTTCTCACCTCGACTGGCTCATGAACGTCTCCGCATCACCCAGCTGGTTAAACCCGGTGAAATAGTGGCAAACCTGTTCGCTGGTGTGGGGTCCTACTCGGTTGTCATAGCCAAGCACGTCCAAGCATCACGGGTTTACTCTATCGACAAGAATCCCGCGGCATTCGACTACATGTGCACGAACATCCGCATCAACAAGGTTGGGGATCGAGTGATGCCGATTTTGGGAGACGCGAGGGAGGTGGTGAAAACTCATTTGAGGGGGAAAGCAGATCGAGTACTCATGCCCTTACCAGAGCTTGCTCGAGAATTCTTCGATGTCGCATTGCTTGCGCTGAAGCCCGAGAGAGGCGTAGTGCACTTCTACGATTTTGGAAAGGAACCCGAGCTTTTCAAGCCCTCAATCGAATTTACCCGCGCCGCCGCGGCTGCGAAGGGGAGGAAGGTGGAGTTGCTCGAGAGCAGGGCGATCCGCTCTTATGCCACTAGAGTTTATCACATCGTGCTTGACTTGAAAGTATCCTAGGCCTGGCGCACGGTTATTCGATCTCCTGTCCGCGCAGCCCTGAATTTTTCAACACCGCTCTTTATCCGAGCGAAGGTGTTCACAGGGCTGACGGGCTGCGAACGCCCGAAGAAGACGCAGAAACCCGGACCCTCGGGCCAGTAAGAGACATCACCCGCTTGAGTTTTTGGTGTTGGATTTTCCGGTTCAACTTTTACCGGAATGTTGAAGTAGACCTCCTCCTTCCAGATTTCTACTTCTGCATCGAACGGCAAAGATTTCCAAATTGCGTCGCAGGTATCGGGGCACAGCTTTTCCAGCAGCTCAGCCTCGACCTCGAAGTCGCGGCACACTATCTTGATTTTTCTCATAATTTACCAACTTGATATCGCGACTCACGCTTAAAATTCTGCTATGGGGTAATTTTCCCCTTTATAAACGACCTTCGCTCAAAGCCTTGGCGGGATGTTATGGCAACGCGGGAGTTTGGGGCGGTGTGCGACGTAAGCGTGCTGGTAGACCGCGCGAGCTTCGAGCAGGCGCAGCGGTTGCTGGACGGAGGCGAGCTCTACTTGCCGTCAGCGACCTACTCCTGGCTGGCGCGCGACAAGCTGATCGCCGTCCGGGGGAAGGCGCTCGGCTACAGCCTGGTGAGCCAGTTCGTGCGGGACCGAAAGCTGGTCGTCGTCTACCTGCCAGAGCTGCTCGATGAACTTTCGCGACGCCTGCTTTTCGGGGTGCAGCGAGAGGTGCCGCTCACCGACCTGCGGGCCTTGATGCTGGCGGCGCACCTTCGGCTGCCCCTGCTAACTTTCGACGAGGGAATCGTTGAGCGCCTGCGGGAGCACGTGGGGGCGCGAACGCTTTGGCAACTCGACGCCCACGCTGACTGGCTGGCGCTCCGCGAGGTGCTCGAGCTCTACCGAGAGCTGGCGAGCGATGTGGGCAGCTACCTCCACAAAAACTTGAACGATGGGCGCGCGTTCGAGGGCTTGGTCGATGAGCTTCGAAAACAGCGCGGCGATAGCCTGCGGGGGGTGACGGCAGCCGTGCGAAAGCTGTGCCAAGCGCGGACGAATCCCGGAGAGCTTAGCTTCAGGTATGTAACATGGGACCTGACGCCGCTCCTGCGCGAGTACCTCGAGCAGCACGTGTTGCAGTCGGAGGTCGTGCGGGAGCTGTGCGAGCGAGCGTTACTGCTGGTCGCGAACCCGAAGTAGTGGTAGAAGTAATGAAATCCCACATCGGAATGATTGGTACGTTGTCATATGTGTGACAAAGCATTGAAGAATTGGTCAACTTTGGGCAACCTACATGAACGCCTTTGCGTCCTCGCGCTCTTTGCCACTGCGTCGCTCAAACTCTTTCGCAACCTCCTCCAAACTGGCACCGTGCGCCGACTCGCGCGAGCGCCTCCTTCTAACCCTCACGAAAATCGGGTGGTTGACGGCTTCACCCACGATCAACGCCTCACCCACGGGCAGCGAGGATATCATGTCCGCGACCTCCCCCGTTATCGCCTCCGATGACTGCTTGATGTGCTCGAGGTCGTAGGGGTTAGTGATGCGGAGGATGATGTTTGTGTTCGCCTGCGATAATACGGTCGTCGAGAGCCTCACCGGGCGCTGGGAGATGAGCACGAGCGAGGCATAAAATTTGCGGCCCTCGCGAGCGAGCGTTTCAATTATCGACCTAGAAATCGCCGCCCTCTTGGATTCGCTTGACGGACAAAACTGATGGGCCTCCTCCAAGCATAGCACGAACGGTGGTACGCGTCCACGCTTGCGGGCGTTGAATAGCCTCCGCGCCGCGTACGCTACGAGCATCTGTTTTTTCCTCAAACTTGTAATATCGCTCAAATCAACTATCACAGCTTTTCCGGGCTCAACGATGCTTTCCCAGCTCGGGTGATCGGCGCGGTCGAACAAGTCAAGCGAGCGGAGGTTGAAGAGCCACCCCAGCAAAGCCTGCTGAAGTTGCTTGTGGATTCTCTCATCCCGCTCTACGTGCGCGATCACCTCGTCGAGTCCAAAGGGCCCCTTGTCCGATCGCATCTCAGCTTGGAGCTCACTTAACACGCGCTGGAGCTCCCGCGCCTGCACGTCTGACATATCCGGCACGAATTCCTTGAACTGCCATGGGCTGAGGTTCGGCACACCTATCCTGAGTTCCCTCCCTTTGACGATGCTCACCCGGTCGGAGAAACTTTCAGCCAGGCCAACGTACTCGCCGTGGACATCGATTACGACTACTGCTACGCGCCCCCGCTCGGGCAGACGGTCGAGCAGCTCCTCAACCACCACAGATGCAAAATGTGACTTCCCCGCGCCAGACATCGCGAGTACCGCCACGTGCTTGCGTAACAGCTTCGTGAGGTCGAGCCTTACGGGAACCTCATGGTGCCTGAGCTTCCCCAGTTCAACCCCACCGTCCTGATTTAACCCGAGAAAGCGCATCAGCGCCTCCGGTTCGGCCTCGCACACCTTCTGCCCTGGTGACGGCGGAAAAGTGGTCCGTTCGAGCCTATTTTCACCCTGGACCCCAAGCGCCTGAGCCTCGGCTATGAGGTACTCCCAACGATCAGCTGGAAAGATCGCCGTCAGGGGCCTGCCGCCTCGCTCGTACTCCTTGACCGATTCGGCCCGCATGAAGTACCGATTGGTTTTGATCAAGCCCGTGACGAAAGCTATCACCCGGCCCTCCTCGGTCTCGATCTCCACGAACTGCCCCTGTCTGACCGGCATTCTGCACCCGTTCTCAGTGACCACGAAGGTGAACTTGCTCGGCGAGGGCCCATCCACGGTCGCGACCACGGTTCCTAACTCCACTCACTCACCTCAGAATGGTTTACGGTGCCGCCTCAAATCGAGCAATGCCGAGGGCCCGAGGCGGTCCGCGATGCTGTCTCTCACGATGCAAAGATCCTCCTCAACCAAGCGGGCACACGCATCCGCCTCGATGAGCACCGAGGGAAGGCCGAATGCATCGTGGTGGGATGAAAGTGCGTAGATGAGCGAGGCGATGCGGTCGGCGGTCCCCGCGGGTTCGCCCCCGAAATCGACGAACTCCACGCGCAGCGGGCGGTCGAACGGCACGGTCTTGAGGTAAAATGCGAAAATCCTCGCCGCCCACCCACCGAGGTCACGTAGCACGTAGCTTGCAGGCTTCTCGGCGTAGCGGAAGGTGAAGGTGCGCTCCCCCACCTCGAGCACGTGGTCTAGGAGAACGGTGTCCCGCGAGCGCTCGAGGACCTCCAGCTCCTTTTGCTTGAGCCCGAGGCTACCTAGGCTTGGGAGCACCTTACACCTTAGAATATCGATGAAGCGCCTGCCCCGGCTGTCCTTGACCGCGCCCGCAAGCAGGGCTCCCGACTCCGCGCAGGTCTCGTAAAGCTTCGTGTACACATTGATGAGCTTGTGGTAGCGTTCGAGCAAGCTTTGGTTGTGGGGGAAGCGATCGATGTACTGTGGCACCACAGAGCCATCCAGTAACAGGAGTTTCACTTCATTTGCTCGGATCGCCTCGGTCGCGTGCTCGAGTTCGATCAGCTGACGTTCCATCCCGGCAAGGAGCTCAAATTCTTTGGCATCCAGCGGCTCCGCGACATCGATCAGACGGGGGAATTGCATCTCGCTTGGGAAGTACTCGGCCCACTCCAGCCCGGCGTCGCGGTAGTGAAATATCGCGACAACTGCCCGCAAGAGGATGAGGTCGAGGCCATGAAGCTGCTGCTCGAGCATCCCACCGTCCACGCCCGCCACCGTCAGGTTCGTGAGCGCGTCTTGCTCAATCAGTTTCACAAGGGAAGGTTCGATAATCTCTTCCACGCCCTCCAAAGTTACGTCCCTTAGTCCAGCGAGTGCCTCTGCAACTTTTTGCCTTTGCCCCTCTTGTTCACGTATTCGCTTCGCTATGTTCGCGAGCGTGTCCTCGAACCCGAGGTGTTCCCCCGAGAAACTAAACCCTTGTGCGGGTGAAACCACTCATATCACCTCCTCACGATTGCGTTCAAATTGTACTGCGCGCGCCATTTTTTCACCTCGCTTGAGAGGTTTGGATGAGTATTTAAGCGGCTTTAGGGGAGAGAGGTCACCGAAAGTAATTTATAAAGGTGAATCGGTGCCGCGCCTACCAGCGATGCTCGAGCTCGTCAGGCCCTTAAACTGCTTGCTCGCGGGCTTGGCGGTACTAATAGGGGCCGTAGTCGCGGGTGGCGGGGAACTATCTTACACAGCTGGGGTGGCATTTGCAGCAGCAGCCATGATCAGCGGAGCTGGCAACGCGGTGAACGACTATTTTGATAGGGATATCGATGCCGTCAACCGTCCTTACCGACCGATACCATCCGGCAGGCTGAGCGCCAGGACGGCTGTAATCCTTGCGAGTTGCCTGTTTGGGGCAGGTGTGGTTCTAGCAGCCCTCATAAACCTACCGTGCCTTGCGCTGGCTGCCTTGAACTCTGCTGTCCTTTTCACGTATTCCTTAGAGCTCAAGCGTCGCGGTCTGGCAGGCAACCTGGCCATCGGTTACTTGGTCGGCTCGACGTTTTTATTCGGCGGTCTGGCGGTGGGTGAAATTTCAGTAGTCGGCATCCTGGCGATCATGGCGGCGCTTTCGACAGTCGGGAGGGAGCTCATCAAGGGAATCGAGGACATGGAGGGAGATCAAAAGCTCGGGCTCAAGACTTTCCCACTCCGCTACGGCGCGGGCAAGGCGGCCGCGCTGGCGATATGCTTCATCGCCGCCGCCGTGGCCATCTCACCCCTACCCTACGTGCTCAAGATATTCGGCTGGGCTTACCTCGCCCTCGTGGTCCCCTCTATCGTTGCTTTCATCGCTGCAGCCGCGATCATCATGCGGAACTGGAAGCCCGAGGCTGCTGGGCGGGCATCGCTCGCGTGCAAAATAGCGATGGGGTTAGGGCTGCTCGCGTTCTTGGCAGGTGTGCTAGCCAAGCTATGGTAATGCTCGTGCGAAATAATGTAATGCCGAATATTACGTCATATGCTATGAGAGGTGGCGAACGTTCGCCACTTGCGCCAAGTCAAAACAGCAGCGATGTCGAATATTTCACCCAAATCAAACTGCATCAAAATAAAAATGTCGGATATTAGTCCCGGCACTGATCAGCGTGGCCGAGTCACCTGACTTTCCTTCGAGCAATTTCCTCGACGCGACTGATAACTTCGCGCAACCCGATACCAGTACGCTCGGCTATCTGCTTCGCATCCTCATACTCCGCGGCAAAACCGACTAACTTGCCCCGCTCCCGAGCCACCTTTACGCGTGGTCTAAACTTCCGCCCGGCTAGCCTCAGGTCGACCCGCACGACTTCCCGCTCGAGCGCGTAGCGGTGCACCAACGGCAGCACCCGCACCCCAAGCGTCCCGGTCTCCAACATCAGCAGTCGCGCGAGTCGTTCGGCATCCTTGGGTTTGGTGAGCACCTTGATCAAAAATCCGGGTCTCCCCTTTTTCATTAGGATTGGGGTAGCGCTCGCATCCAGCGCCCCCTCCGCTAGCAGTTTTTCAAGCGTGTAGCCGATGACCTCGCCCGAGATATCGTCGACGTTCGTCTCGAGCATCGATATCTCCTGGAGCTTGAGCCCGCGCCCACTCGCCTCGCCCAAGCACACACGTACTAGGTTCGGCGAGGGAAGCCTCCGTGCACCTGCGCCGTAACCAACCGCATCGATGCGCATCGGGGGGTAAACGTCGACGAACCGATCGGCGAGCGCGACTAGCAGGGCGGCGCCAGTTGGGGTGGCGAGCTCGACGTTTGTGTCCACGCCGCGGATCGGCTTTCCGTGAAGGATCTCAAGCGTCGCGGGGGCTGGTAGGGGCAGCCTCCCGTGGGCAAAAGTGGTAGTCCCCTTCCCAACTGCCACCTCGCTCGCCAGGACCTCGCGCTCCAAGAGCCCCAGCTCGTGGGCGGCAGTGCAGCAACCCACGATGTCGGCGATTGCATCTGCAGCCCCGACCTCGTGCAGCATGAGTTGGCTGAGCGGCTTGCCGTGAACCTTGACCTCTGCGTCGGCTAACGTCTTGAGCGCATTAAAGGTCACCTCCCTGACCTGCTCAGGTAACATGAGCTTCCGGAGCCTCCCGGTAATCTCTCGGTAGGTTCGACCTCCCTCGTCCTCCGTCTCGACCTCGATGCGCGTTGCCTTGATTTCATTCACCCGAACTCGCTTGACCCCAACCTCGATATCGCCGAAAAGTTTACCCGCCCTTAGCATCGCCTTTTTAACTTTTACCGCAGGAGCGCCCGCATCGATGAGCGCAGCGGTTAGCATGTCGCCCGAGACGCCCGCGATGCTGCAGTCGATGAACGCTAGCTCCATGCCCACTCCACACCTTGCTGGTGCCTCAGCCTTAAATTTATTCACCTTTTTAGAACTGGATTTTCGCGTGTCGCTCGCAAGCTTTAAATAGGAAATATTTGTTATATATATAACAAGTGAAGAATATGCGC
>JABUBL010000004.1_pt1 | contig 41522 bp, 42 predicted proteins | sample 7240371 | NCBI WGS metagenome assembly JABUBL01 (sample SAMN07256343, study PRJNA390944) | subsurface metagenome | isolation source: Methane hydrate marine sediment | place: Pacific Ocean: Eastern North Pacific, ODP site 1244 | collected 2002
ATTCGAGAAGCGTTGAGCACCTTGGGGTTCTCGAGCTCCTCCGGGGTCATCGATTGCATGATTACCTTAAAGCGCTTCAACTTCTCCTCCCCGACGCGCATCTGCTCCTCTGGCACTGCGACACCAACTCCTGGGATCATCTGCATGAGCTTCTTGAGGGGCCCCATCTTGCCCATCATCTCGAGCTGGCTGTAGACATCCCGCAGAGTCAGCTTGCCTGCGAGAATCGCCTTCATGTCGGCGGGCTTCATTTCCTCGGCTCTTGCAGTTTCCTCAATTCGCTTCAACAGCGTTTCAATGTCGCCCATCCCCAGCAGGCGAGCCACGAAGCGTTCAGGCACGAAGGGCTCGAGGTCATCTATGTGTTCACCGGTACCTATGAACTTGATCGGCGCCCCTGTAGCCGTGACCGCCGAGAGGGCACCACCACCTTTCGCAGTACCATCCAGCTTGGTGATCAAAATCGAGCCTATGTCCGTCGTGGCCTTGAATGCAGCGGCTTGCTCATTCGCCTGTTGCCCCATTGTCCCATCCACGACTAGCATGATTTCATCAGGTCCTATTGTTTTGGCGATTTGGCGCATCTCCTTCATCAGGGCTTCCTCTTTGCGATGCCTGCCAGCCGAGTCAATGATGATCAATTCGAGGCGCTCTTTTTTGAACCGCTTAACGCCTTCCTTTGCGAGCTTAACCGAATCTTTGGCTTTGGGGTCACCGAAAAGTCCTATGCCAACCTGCTGGCCAAGTTGACTGAGCTGTTCATACGCTCCCGGGCGGAAGGTGTCCGCGCAGACAATGCCAACTTTGAAACCTCGCTTTTTGAAGTGGGCCGCTAGCTTCGCCACCGAGGTCGTCTTTCCGCTTCCCTGGAGGCCGACCATCAGTAGCACCGTGGGCTCCCCGGGCTTGAGTTGTAGCGGGACTGGGCGCCCCATCAGCGCGGAGAGTTCTCCGTAGACGATCTTGATGATGTGCTCCTTGCGTGCCATACCAGGGGGGAGCTTCTCCTCGAGCGCTCGCTTCCCTATCCGCTTCGTCATCTCCAGTACGAGTTTCACGTTAACATCGGCCTGAAGCAGGGCGCGTTGGATGTCCCGCACGAGCTCCTTGATTGCTCGCTCATCGACATGGGTTGCCCGAGTAAGTTTCTGGAGGGCGCTGTGCAGGGACTTTCCAAGCCTATCTAGCACCATTCGGACACCGCTTTCGATAACCGTTTGTCACGCTGGATTAAAAAGGCGAGGAGGCTAGGCCCGTCATTTGCGCATGTAGACCGTGCGGATCGGGAACGGGATCTCGATGCCCTCCTTCTTGTAGCGCTTGTGGAGCTCCTTCACAAACTCGTGGGTGATCAAATACTTGTCCACAAATTCCTTGACCCTTAGGATGACGGTGAAGTTTATGCTAAAGTCGCTGAAGGTGTGGTAGCGGATAAACGGCTCGAATTCAGGCACCCCACCTGTCACTTTTTTCAACACTTTTTTACCCACATCGATGGTTACACGTTCCACTTTCTCGAGGTCGCTGCTGTAGGCCACCCCAACCTGAACCAAGCATGCCATCTCTGGCTCGGGCAAGTAGAAGTTGGTGATGATCGACCCCGCCAGCTTTGAATTCGGGACCACTATTACGTTGTTCGGGAGTTCGCGTATCCTCGTACTGCGCCAGCCAACATCTATGACGTAGCCTTTCCGACCAGACTCCAGCTCGACATAGTCCCCAACCCTCACGGGTCGATCGGACATGATGTATATACCGGCGAAGAACTCGGACAGTGTTCCCTGCAGAGCGAAGGCGACGGCGAGCCCCCCTATCCCAAAAGCCGCGACCAGTGCAGTTACCTGGATGCCCAGCGCGTCGAGTATCAGAACAAAAGCCACAAAATAGACGATAATTTTCATGATTTTTTGGAGCGTCGGCACGAGCGTCCTTATGTTGGGACGCACGGTACCGAAGTATTTTAATATGCCAACTACAATCCTCGCGGTGACCAACGTCGCTATCAGGATGATTAACAGGTAGCTGATGGTCGGGAGGTGCTCAGTGATTTCTGTCGGGACGAACGTTGCACGTTCAAGCGCGAATCGAATGCCCATAATCAAGAATATCACAACTATCGGCCCCTTAATGGCATCGATGATGGTATCGTCGATTTTTGTTTTCGTCTTCCTTGTGAGCCTTGTGACGTAAACGTTTAATACAAATCTCAGTGCATAGCCAGCCACGATGAATCCGACCAATATTAGAATTGGCGTCAGGAACTCCTCGATTGTCATCTGCACACCATTCTCGGTGATTGGTAAAGATATTTAAAACATTGGCAGCATCATTCTTTTGATATCTATGTCGTCTTCGCAGGACGTCCAGAAGCTGGTGAAATCGAAGCTGAGGGGCTATAAATTCATCATCGTTTCAAACCGCGAGCCCTATCTCCATATGCACACGCCCGATGGAGTCCGAGTCAAGACCCCAGCTGGAGGTCTGACGGCAGCCTTGGACCCTCTGATGCAGGCCACAGGCGGAACGTGGGTGGCGGGCGGTAGCGGGGATGCCGATCGGGAATGCGTCGATAAGCAAAATCGGTGCCGGGTCCCCCCCAATAAACCAAAGTATGTGCTGAAAAGGGTGTGGATGTCAAAGGACGAGGTGGACAAGTTTTATTTCGGTTTTTCAAATCAGACACTTTGGCCTCTCTGCCATAATGTGTTCCGGGAACCTGTTTTCGAGGAATCATTCTGGGAAGGTTACAAGCACTCGAACGCGCTGTACGCGGAGGCGATCAAGCAAGAGACGAGAGGGGTAGATAAGGCTTTCATTTGGTTCCACGACTATCACCTGGCGCTAACACCAAAGATGGTCAGGAACGATACCAGGAAAAAACAAAAGCTTGTGCTAGCTCAATTCTGGCATATCCCTTGGCCCACTCGGGACATCTTCGCACTTTTACCGTGGGCGGAGGAGGTACTCGAGGGCATGCTTGCGAACGACCTCATTGGTTTTCACCTCCCCAGTTATTGTGTCAACTTCTTGGCAAGCGTCGAGAATATGATGAGGATTAAAGTCGATTACAGGGCATTTAACGTGAAATATCAAGGCCGCACCATCCAGGTAAAGCCCTTCCCGATAAGTGTGGATTTCGACGCCATCGATAAACTTGCGAGGAGACCAGAGGTAAAGCAGGAGATGAAGCGCGTCCGGGCCCCCCAGTACATCCCATACAAATATATCGGCGTAGGCGTAGACCGGATTGACTACACCAAGGGCATTCTTCAGAGGTTCCGGACCATAGATCGATTTTTGGAAAAGTACCCTGAGTACCAGAACAATTTCGTGTTCGTGGAAGCGGGGGCACCGAGCCGCACGCGGATTCCAGCCTATATGGAACTGAGCGAGGAGATATCCAAAGCCGTCGACAAGATCAATTGGAAATATATGCGGGGCTATTGGAAGCCTATCATTTACATCGAGGGAAAGCTGAGCCTAGATAGACTTTTCGCGTTGTACAGGACCGCCGATGTGTGCATAGTGAGCCCGATCCAGGATGGGATGAACTTGGTGGCGAAGGAATTCATCTCTGCAAATGTCGATTCTACTGGCGTGCTGATGTTGAGTAAATTTGCGGGAGCAACAGAGGAACTGAAGGATGCCGTGATCGTCAATCCCTACGATGTGGAGGGATTTGCAGATGCGATTAGAAACACCTTGGAGATGTCGCCGAAGGAGAAGCGTCGGAGGATGAAGAATCTAAGGGATGATGTTAAAAAGAACAATGTTTTCAAGTGGTTATCGGATTTTATCTGCGAGTCTGCGAAATTTATCTCGTGATCCGAATGGAATATCTTTTCGATCGCTGGGGTGAAGTAGAGAGAGCTTTAGCGCCCGGCGCTTTGTTACTGCTCGATTACGATGGCACCCTTACCCCCATCGTCGAAAGGCCAGAGCTTGCGATTCTCTCGCCAGATATGAAGGAACTGCTTAAGAGTATGTCCCGGCACTACACGCTGGGGGTAATAAGCGGCAGGTCGCTTGCTGATGTTAAGGGACTAGTTGGGATAGAGGGATTATATTATGCTGGAAATCACGGGTTTGAAATAAATGGCCCCAGGGTGGAACTAGTCAAGCCCGAGGCCGAGCGCGTGCGCCCTATCTTGGTCAAACTTTGCGAGGAGCTACGGGAGAAACTAAACAACATTAAAGGAGCAATCGTCGAGGATAAGGGATCGACGGTGAGCGTCCACTACCGATTGGTCGCGGAGGAGGAATTTGAGCATCTGAAAAATATTTTTGAAGAGGCGGTAGGCCCGCACATAGATTCAGGGGTAGTAAAAGTTACCCACGGTAAGAAAGTTTTTGAAGTAAGACCGAACGTTGAGTGGGACAAGGGGAAAGCGGTGCTTTGGATATCTAGCGTAGTCGACCCCAAAGGAGAGCTCAAGCCAATTTACTTGGGAGACGATCGAACTGACGAAGATGCATTCTTGGCCTTGAAAGAAAAAGGGATAACAATATTGGTTTCCGAGGGGCCGATAGAATCTAACGCAAAGTACTTCGTAAAAAATGTTGATGAAGTCAAGACATTTTTTGAAAGACTAATTAATTTACAAACGCAAAAATAGAGGCAGAAGCGAATGAAAGCATTGATCTTAGCGGGGGGGTTTGCAACTCGGCTTGGTCCTATCGGCGAGCAGATGCCTAAGGCGATGGTAGTAGTCGAAGGGGATACAGTTCTCGACCATTTGCTCAAGAAGCTTGAAGCTGAGAAAATCGAGCCGATAATCTCGACCAATAAAAAGTTTGAGAATTTTTTCGAGCGATACAAGAATGTCCTTGTAGAGGGGACAAGGGCAGAGGAGGAGAAACTCGGGGCGGTTTCGGCGATAAACAACGCGATCAAACAGCTAAAAATTGATGAGGATCTCTTGGTGGTATGTGCCGACAATTATTTCTCCCTAGATTTCAAGGGTTTCGTTTCCAGCTACACGGGTGAGCCGCTCGTCGGCATTTATTACGCTGACCAAAAACCGGACATGAAACCAGAGGAGATGGCGACGATGAAATTTAAAGGGAGTGAAAGTTTTCCACCACCAGAGCAGAGCTTTTACTTTACCGATTTTAAGGAAAAAGTCAAGCCGCCGCTTAGCGATTACGTCAGCGCCGGCATATACATCTACCCAAAATCAGTTTTTTCAATTTTGGATGAGTTCTGCAAGGAGCGAAAACAAGATGCCCCCGGTTTTTTCATTCAACATTTACTAGAGCGCGGCGTGAAGGTCAAGGGCTATCTTTTTGGGGGCGAGTGGTACGATGTATCTTACAAGAGCTACCTCCAAGTCTTTAGTGACGCGAGGCTTGTGAAGAGCGACGACCGTTACACAGTATGCGATAAACCTTTGGGCAAAAACCTGGTGCTTTCCATCACAATCCTGCACGCATGCAAGCACACGACGGGGCACTCCCACCCGGTAAGCGAGGTGTACTTCTTCGTGGAAGGGCAAGGTGAAATCGAGCTGGATGGGAAGCGAAGGAGTGTGAAAAGCAAGGACATTGTGCCAATCGCGCCTGACGAGTTCCACCGGGTTTACAACACCTCAAACAAGGATCTCGTCTTCATATGCGTTTTTGAAAAATATGGGGAGAGGGGCTAGCCTAAAAAAGTAAAAGCCGAAAAGCTTTGATTATTCTGGGCTAAAGCAAGAGCAGACCTTCAGAGAATTAATAGAGGTATGGGAAGAATGAGCTCAGTTGATAAGGTGAATGAACTAATATGGGGATTGTTAAGGTAAAGCGAAAGGGGGACGGGAGGTGAGAGAAGATGGCAAGGAAAATCAATAAGGAGGCAGTATTGGCATCCATACGTAGTCCGAAGACCCCTGCCAACCTAAAGAAGGGTTTGGAAAAATATGCCCGAAAGAAAGGGTGGCTCTAATAAAGAAACAGGAGGTGAATAAAATGCCGATAAAGATATCCAAGGCGGATGTAATGAGAGTATTGAGACCAGCAGCACTCTTTACCATTAATCTCAACCTTTAAGCTGATTTCAATTTATGCAATGACTTCACACGCATAACTCTTATTTAGGGGCTGGAACCACTTCGCGTCGAAACAGGGATAATTAATTAATAGTCAAGTATGTCTTTATCTGGGATGACCTTGGTGAAGATCGTGTTTGAAAAGACGGTTCAGGAAGCCAGGCTGCTGAGCCCCCTCCAAGACTTCAAACTGGTTACCCAGCCCATTGAGGTCAGGAAAGACCCACTAACCGGGAGACGGTGCAGAATAAACCTTGAGCGGACGAAGAGGACAAAACAGGTGGCGGAGGCGACTGAGATGGAGAAGATTGTCGAAGCCTCTCGGGCCAAATGCTTCTTCTGTTCTGAAAATTTGGAAAAAACGACTCCCATGTTTCCAGAGGATTTTCCAGAGCGGCGGATAAAAGTTGGGGCCGCGTGCCTATTCCCAAATCTCTTTCCGTTTGGCAGGTTCCACGCGATTGGGGTTTTCTCAGAGGCCCACCACTTAGACCTCAATCAATTTTCACCGAAGTTGCTCAAGGACTGTTTCGGGGGATGTTTGAGGTATTTCGAGCAAGTGCACGAGAGGCATCCCGAAATCAAGTACTGGCACATAAACTGGAACCACATGCCGCCTGCTGGAGCCAGCATCCTCCACCCGCACGTTCAGCTCACGGCGGACCCAGAACCGACCTCAAGGCTCCAGGAGCTCATCGGAAGCAGCAAATCCTATTTCGATCGAGAGGGGAGCAATTATTGGTCGGATTTAGTCGAGGAGGAGAAAAAGGGAGGGGAGCGGTTCATCGGAAAAACTGGTCCAGTCACTTGGCTCACGAGTTTTGCCCCTGAGGGCAACAACGAAGTCATAGCAGTCTTCGCTGGGGCCTCCGCGATAATCCACCTCAAAAAACACGGGCTCGAAGATTTCTGCGATGGGCTCTCTCGAACTTTGAAGGGCTATCACGCTCTTGGAGTTCAGAGTTTCAACATGACAACATTTTCGGGTCCATGCGATGAGGATCTAAGTGAGTATTACTTTCTCAGCGCAAAGTTGGTGTCTAGACCGAGCCCGAGGCACCTTTACACGAGCGATGATGGTTTCATGGAGAAACTCCACCACGAGACGGTCGTCGAGACCATGCCAAAAGCCCTCGCTGAAAAATTGAGGGGATACTTCTAAAACCTCAGCGCGAATCCTATTTGCCGAGCACTTCGGAGAAAACATTCAAAAGGGACTGGGTGCCTCGCCTGATGTGACACTTCTTCGCAGTTTCGAATCCCTCTTTCCCCATTTCGTCCGCTGTATATGGTTTCGAAAGCACTCCGATTATCTTGCTCGCGAGTTCTTCGTGGTTGTTTGGGGAGAAGAGATAACCGTTTTCTCCATCGGTGATGAGCTCGGAGACCCCGGCCCCCGAACTAACCACGACTGGCTTTTTGTAAATCCACCCTTCGACCACCGTTAGCCCAAAGCCCTCCAACACCGAGGGCAGAACCACTACATCGGCCCTCGTGTACGCTGCCTTCAGTTCTTCTTCAGTCAGGTACCGGGTAAATATGGTTCTCTGGCGGACACCCAGCTTACTCGCCAGTCGCTCCAACCTATCCAACCACCTAACCCCTTTCGGGAGCCCTAGGCCACCCCTGCGAGTGCTTGAGAAACTGCCGTTGCCGGCTAACACGAGTTTCACCTGGGGAAAGCGTTTGGCGACTCGTGCCAGAGCTCTAACTGCAATATCTTGACCTTTTATTGGGTCGAGACGGGCAACCGTGAGGATTATCTTGTCGTCGTCGTTGATTCCAAATCTTTCGCAAAACTGTTTGACTTTAACGTCCGACACTCGACCATGCATCCTTTCATCGATGTGGGGGTAGATATGATACACCCTGCCCTTGAAACCTGCTTTTGATAAACTCCGCTTATATTTTTTGCAACTCACGATAACAGCGTCATAGTCTCCCAGATATCTCAACAAAAAGGACCCCCATCCCGAGGTCATTTTCTTCATATCGAGGGGGATGTGCCATCGGAAAATCTTGCGTGCCGCCGGGCCGGTCATTGACCCAGTCAGGAGTAACTGAAAGTCGTGCACGTAAAAAAGATCGAACTCGATTTCCGAATGCAGGTCCATCATCTTCTTCGCATAGAGCCAGTTAAACAGGGCGTAGTCTACGAATTGCCTGCAAGGAACCCATGTTTGCTCTAGACCATGGACGTTTTTCCACATCGTCTCCTTGAAGTACCCGTAGCCGGCCAGCTCCTGGGGTTCCATCTCGATCCGGTGCAGCACGATCCCGCCGAACGATGCCATCTCGGGTCCCATGGGGTTTATCGCCACCCAGTGCGGCGTCCGGATTTTCTCTTCTCTGTACATCCTTTGCAAAAGTGGGGCAACCATCCCAGTGACCCCACCTGGCGTATAATCGAAGTCCACACCCACCGAGAGTGCCTTGATCGGCACAGGCTTCGAGAGGTCACCGTACTTCTCGAACAACATGTCGGGATCTATCTTGAACCGTATTGGAGGAGTTTGGGAGCTGACACAAAGCGATATCTTTCGCATGTGTTTTCAATTTATCTGTTATGCTTTTACTTCTTTCGAAACCTAAAGATTTTAAAGATGGGGCTTACGAGATTGTACCATTTATAGTTTCATCAATAAATTTCAGGTAATTCGCCAAAAATACACTTTTTGAGAACGAGTTTCGGATTTTCTTCCTCCCTCGCTTTCCCATCTCTACAACACTTTCGTGGCTTCGCTCGCACGCCTCCCAAAGTTGCCCGGTAAGATCATCGCCATCGCCCACGCGGAAGAGCAGCCCAACCTTCTTATCGACGAGTTCGGGTAACGCTCCCGCCTTCGAAACGATCACCGGAGTTTCACAGGAGAGAGATTCCGCAACCACATAGGAGAAGCTTTCCCAATAGGATGGCATTATCGTAAAAGTGCTTCCAGAATAATAATATGGAAGCCATCTTTGCATTTTCCAATTGATAATCTTGACGTGATTTGAGAGACCAAGCTTCTTCACCGCTCGCCTCAGTGAAACCCCATCGTCTGTGATCAATCGTGTTTCGAAGTTCTTCCCGTGATCTTTTTCTATCAAATCCTTCACGCTTTTCAGAAGGAGAGAAATGCCCTTTTCCGGATGGTTCCTCCCGATATATGTGAAAACAGTCTTGCCGCCGTTGGACGGTATCTGGATTCGGCTAAATACGTTCTCGTTAATTCCGTTGTAAATCACGGTGATTTTATCAGGCCCATAGCGTTTTGCCAACTCCTTTTTACATGCCTTGCTCACAGTTAATACTCGCTCAGAATTTTCCACAGCCTTGGCCTCCAGCTCCGCATCTTTGCGAAGTCTACGCTTGCCCCCTAGTTTAACTCTAAACTGCTCAGCAAATTTTTCCCGCAGAAATTCCGGCCGATGGGAGATATATACGAGGTTCTCTAAGTGTTGGGCTCTAGAAATAAATTCCCCGAAAGCAAAACTGTTTGCGAGAATTAAATCAAAGCCCTTGTAATCAATTGGATTTTCGTCCTTTAGCAATCTGCTCGCGAAGTTCTCGCACGAAGGATAAAGAACCTCCTCGTGATAAGGGCGCTCTTTACGGAATCCGGGGGTCTTCAACAGCAAAACATTATATCCGTTCTTTCGTAGAAGCGCATCCTTCTGCCAGGGAACGATGAATGTTAGATCCAATCTGGAGTTTGTTGTCCTCGAAAATTTACCCAGTTCTGCCAAGTAGCCTAGGTACATTCCCGCTCCAGTGGTAATCTTACTCCGGCTAGGGGCTTCCCAACCCAGAACTGCCACTTTGTATTTGCGCAAATTTGTCACGCTCCATAATACGGGACCGCTAATCTGGAACCTAACCTTTCAATGGCCCGATTTTTAGCATGCCGTTTCCTATTTCGAATCAAGCGAAATAAAGCTTTGGCATATTACACTTTTCAAAACCTAAAGGATTTTATCCCCATCGGTTCTGGATTTATAAGGATGATGCAAAATGAATATCCTGTACTTTCCATACGAGTTCCCACCCCATTTTGTAGGGGGCCTGGGAACTTATGCTTACGAGATGACACGCAGGTTCGCGAGGTTGGGACATAGCGTTACGGTTTTCTCGAAAAACCCAGGCGACGCGATAACTAGGGATCTGTACGAGGGCGTAGAAGTGCATCGCCCATTGCTAGCAGACGTAACCGATTTGCTCCCCGTGATAGTCCCCGAGGACGTGAAGAGGTGGCCTGTAAAGGCCCAAAATGACTTCGCGGAGGTATTTATGTATAACATTCTTGCCGCAACAAAAACAATCAACCTTCTGGTGAGATCGGATAAGCGAAATTTTGATGTGGTTGTCGCCCACGATTGGCTGTCCGCCATTGCCGGGATGACTTGCAAGAAAACCCTCAACAAGCCCCTCATCCTCCATTTTCATGGCACCGAACACGGGAGGACTGGCGATGGGTCCCCAACTATTAAGACCATAGAGCAGATGGCCAGCAAGGACGCCGAAGCGATAATAACCGTGAGCTACGCGATGCGCGATGAACTTATCTCGCTTGGGCATGATGAAGGGAAAATTCGGGTGGTGTGGAACGGGGTAGATTATAAAAAGTACGATCCCGCGAAATTCTCGGAGGAAAAAATCTGCGCGTTCAGGGAGAAAATGGGGGTTGGAGATTCTCAACTGATTTTATTCATCGGGAGGCTCTCTTGGGTGAAGAGTGCTGACACATTGATGCACGCGATGCCGGCGATCTTGAAAGAGGTACAAAATGCTAAGCTAGTGCTCATCGGGAAGGGCGAGCAGGAAGGGATGATCAAACACCTCGTTGAGCACTTGGGCATTCAAGATAAAGTGATACTAAAGTTCGAATACGTGAGCGAAAAGGACCGATTGCTTTACTACGCTGCGAGCGATCTCGTGGTCATCCCATCGAAGTATGAGCCATTCGGTATCGTCTGTACTGAGGCTATGAGTATGGGAAAGCCGGTAATAGTTGGGGCAACGGGGACCTCAGGCCTCAGGGAGCAAGTTGTCAACAGGGGTCCAAACAGATGCGGTGCTCATGTTAATCCATATGACCCATACGACATAGCCAAATTCGCAATAGAATTTCTCAAAGACGAAAATTTGAGGAAAGAGCTAGGGAAAAATGCACGAAAAAGGGTATTTGAAGAATTCACGCTCGATAAGGTGGCCGCCGAAACTGTGGGTATATACAAACAAGTGGTAGGTATAACCGAATCTTGAGCTTCGTTGAAATGAGCGGGTAGTCAGGATGCGGATAGCAATTCTTGCTTGGGAGTCGCTGCACTCAGTTCACGTCGGAGGACTTGGAGTCGTAGTCACCCGAACCGCAGAAGAGCTTGCGAAAAGGGGTCATGACGTTTACCTGTTTACAAGAGCGGCAGAAGGGCAGAGCAAGCATACAAGGATCAACGATGTAAACTACTGTAGATGTAAGTTTGACTCAGGCAAGGACATCCTCTCATTTTTCTCAAATATGTCAAAGGCGATGGTAAAAGAACTCCACGCCGTGGCAAGGCACAGCGGAAGGTTCGACCTCGTTCACGGGCATGATTGGCACGTTGCGGATGCGCTGTACGAGTTCAAAAAGGAGGGCTACCCTGTTGTTCTCAGTTACCACTCGAGCGAGTACGGTCGCCGGGGAGGGACACTCAGCACCCAAAGCGAGTTCAAAAAAATTTCAGCCCGGGAAGGGTTAGGTGGGCGGGTTTCAGACAGAATTATCACCGTGTCCAAAACGATGAGAAAAGAGCTCTGCAAGCTGTATAAGATTCCTCGTGAAAAAGTCGACATCATACCGAATGCTATCTCTCCCAGAAAATATCGGAAGGAGGTGGACCCAAAGAAAGTAAAGAAAAAATATGGTGTCCCTTCGTTTGCCCCCACAGTTTTTTTTATAGGTAGGTTGGAATTCCAGAAGGGACCAGATCTATTGATTGACGCGATTCCTAGGGTTCTCGAAAATCGAGCCGACGTCAAATTCTTGCTCGCAGGGAAAGGAACGATGAAGAATGTTCTCAGGCGCAGGGTCCGAAAGCTTGGTGTTGGGGGTGCTGTAAGGTTTTTGGGGTGGATCCCTTACAGGCGATATGTAGACCTCCTGAATACATGCGATATCGTCTGCATCCCGAGCAGGAACGAGCCCTTCGGCATAGTGTTACTTGAGGCATGGGCAACGGGGAGGCCGGTCGTAGCGACGGATGTAGGCGGTCTTAGGGAAAACATTAAAAATTTGGTGAACGGAGTCAAAGTTCGCCCTCGCCCAAAATCAATAGCGCGGGGGATAAACTATCTTTTCGATCACCCCCATGTAATAGAGCGCGTTGGGGCAAAGGGCAAGGAGAAGGTCAGGAGGTTTAATTGGGCGTCTTTAATTAAAAAACTGCTCAAGACTTACCACAGAGTGTTGGAGCGCCGTGCAACCCCCTTTGCCCCTGTGAAAGGTTCAAAGAGCCATCATCCTAAATAAGGGTTACATTGAATTCTTTCAGAATTTCCGCCAACCTTGCAAGAGGGAGGCCCACTACATTAAAGTAGCACCCATCAATTCTTTCGACGAATAGCCCCGCTTTTCCTTGTATTGCATAGGCTCCAGCCTTATCGAGCGGCTTGGCCGTGGCGACATGGTTAGATATCTCCCCCTCGGTCAATTTTCTGAATTTTACCCTAGTTTTTACGACATCAACCATCATTTTATTTGTTGACGCATCGATGACCGCTAGGCCGGTCAAAACCTCATGCATTTTGCCACTCAACTCTCTAAGCATGGCTTTGGCTTCCTTGTGACTTTTTGGCTTACCCAGAATTTTGCCCCCATGCACAACGATCGTGTCTGCTCCTATGATCAGCCCACTTTTCGTCCTCCGCGCGACCTCTTGGGCCTTTGTCAGAGCAAGCGTTTTCACAAGTTTCTGGGGATTGGAGATATTAAATTTGGGCTCTCTTACCTTACTTTCCACAACTTTTACTTTTAGCCCAAGGCCCTTCAGCAGCCTGAGGCGGCGGGGCGAGGTGGAGGCGAGTATGATCTTCATACAACCACGAGAACCTGTTGTCAGTACCTAATAACTACGGTATTATACCTTTATTTTACGTATAACGTGTGAGGGGTATCTGTGTTCGGCAAGTACGTTAGGGATCCGATCCACGGCTACGTCGGCATGACCGATGTCGAAAAACTTGTTATTGACACTTGGCCGGTACAGCGACTGCGCGGCATCAGACAACTCTCCGTCGCCTCGATCACCTACCCAGGGGGCGACCACACCCGCTTCTCGCACGCTTTGGGCGTGATGCACGTCGCGGGGCAGATAGCCGATAGTTTGAGAAGCGGTATCGAAATTTCAAACGACGAGTGGCAGCTCGTGCGCTTGGCCGGTCTGTTACACGACATCGGGCACGGCCCCTTTTCACATTCCTACGAAGAGGTTCTCGCCAAGTACCGCGGGCTCAACCACGAGCAGATGGGGAAAGAGGTCATAGAAAAAAGTGAACTGGCGGACGTGCTCAAGGGATGCGGCTTCGAGCCAAAGGATATAACCAAGCTCACTTTTGGCAAGGAGACCAAGGGCAAACGTTACCTACACCAGATAACCGCCAGCCAAGTCGATGCCGATAAACTGGACTTCCTCGTGCGCGACTCCTACTTCACAGGCGTCGAATACGGACGCATCGACATAAGCAGACTCGTGCAGGCGATGGAGGTCTGCAATGGGGATGTGGCAATAGATCTGAAAGCCCTCTACGCACTCGAGGCGTTCATGATCGCCCGCTACGAGATGTTTCTTGCAGTTTATTACCATCATGCCGTCCGTGCCGCTGAAATCCTGCTCCACAAGGCGATGGACTACACCCACGAACTCATCGGACTCACGACTTTCAAAGATGTCGAGGAATTTTTGCTCATGGATGACGCGTACGTGACGACCAAACTGCGCGAGCTTGACCCAAAAGAGTTCGAGGACCCGGAAAAACGAAAGCTAGCCGAGCTGGCAAAGGCCGCGATGACGAAGCTCGACAACAGAAAACTATTGAAGGCAGCCTACCAGCGCGATGTTCACATCCGTGACCCTTACGTTGCGAAGCTGCTCAGCGACGAGGCGGTGCGCCATCAGAAAGAGATTGAAATAGCGAAGCGCGCAGGGGTCGACCCCGAGCACGTGATTGTTGATGTCCCCACGCTTGACTCAATTCCATACTATCCACGGGAGATTGACCCCATGGAGGTGCCCGTGTATCGGGTGACAAGCGAGGGGAAGAAGGAGCTCGTGCAGCTTTCGGACTACTCACGTTTGATCAACGTCCTCAAGGGCTACATCGACATCATCCGTGTCTACACCCAGCCTGAGCATCGAGCCAAGATTGAACGCGCGGCCGCAGATGTTTTCAAAACACTCCCCTTTGCGGCCCAGATTAGCATGTGAGTATCAAGTGTATTGTAGTTTTAGAAATTGAGTAGGTTTACAGATTTTTGTTTGGGCAAACTCTCCAAGTTCTAGTAAATGCCTATCGGAAGTGATTAAGTAATCCGCTTTCCCTTCAAGAACACATTCCAAGAATTTGTTATCCTCCGGATCTTCTTTGACCATGAAAACTTTTTGAATTGGCTTGACTTTGGAGGCGTTCATGAAAAGACTTTGTATCCTCTCATGAAACCCTCTCTCAGCCCTCACGTTCTTCAAGATCAACTTTACTTCTTTACGAAGTCGGGGGGAGAAAATTAATTCATGTTTGTTCTCGAGGCAGAGGTCGATGATTCTTGCCGAAGCGCTTTTTCGGTTAAAATAAGCCGCGATGAAGACATTCGTGTCTAAAACCACCTTCAACAATTTCCGCTCCCGAAAATTACAGCACGGCGCTAGCTAGTTTCCTTATCTCTGCTTGAACTTCGTCGCATGAGCGCGTGCCATTAACTATTTTTAATCCCTCCCGTCTAGCGATACGCAGGTAATTTCGGCGTACTCGTTGTTGAAGCCGCAGGTTTCTTTCGAATTCATCGAGCCTGCGCGATGACTTGATTCGGGCAAACGCGATCTCGGCGGGCACATCGATTAGGATCCCCAAGTCCGGCCTGAGCGCACATTTGTTAATCGAACTTATCCAGTTCGTCGGCAATCCTCGCGCCGACTGGTATGCGAGAGACGAGCAAACGTATCGTTCGTTTAGCACCACCTTCCCAGCTTTGAGGGCGGGCTCGATAACGTCCGAGATGTGTTGCACCCTATCGGCGGCGAACAACAGCGCCTCGGCAGCAATGGGGAGCTTGAGCTTTCCCCTCAAGATGCGTTTGATGACCCTTCCGATTATATCGTTCGTCGGCTCATCTGTAATGACCACCCTGCGGCCGTGGAAACGAAGCCATCTCGCGAGCAACTTGACGTGAGTGCTCTTACCACACCCGTCAACCCCTTCGATCGAGATAAACTTTCCTTTCATTTCGGCACCAGAATCCCTAACATCGATAAACCCATGTAGCTATCGGTCATCCCGAGGGTATGGGCAAGCACAGCAGGAACACGATGAAGGTCGCCGCAGCGAGCGATTTCTGACGCTTCGATAGTTTTGAAACATCGTCGAGCGCTCCCGTGTGATAGCCCCTGAACAGCAGGAGGATGAGGAAGCCAAATATCCAGAGCGGGAGCTGGGGGAAGAAGAGGCCAAAGAGGATGAGGGAGAAGCCGAGTGTGCGAGTGAGCCCGTAATGCCGCTCCCGGCTCATAAGCCCCCGCGCGACGTGCCCGCCGTCGAGCTGCCCAGCGGGAAGCAGGTTGAACATCGTCACGAGAAGCATCACCCATCCTGCGAATGCGAGCGGGTTAATAGTCATGCTAGCTGGCACATGGCCGAATGTAAGGAGCTGTAACATAACAAATATTGCCGGAAAAAACGGGAGGGGATATCCTCCAGGGGAGATCTCGGGTTTTGACAGCATCAGACCGACGGCGGTGAGTGGGAGGGCTACGAGGAAACCGAACAGCGGCCCGCTCGCTCCCATCTCGACCAAAGCCTCCTTCGTCGGGATGGGACTTTTGATACGGATAACCGCACCTAGGGTACCAAGTATTGTCGGTGCCGGGATAAAATATGGCAAGGTCGACTCAACCCCATTTCGCCACGCTGCAATTTTGTGGCCGAGCTCATGCGTCCCCAGCATCAGCATGATCGTGCCGGAGAACAAGGCAGCGTATAAGGTCTTTCCTTCGAAGATCCAGTAGCCAGCCACGAAGGTTGTCAGAAAAGTTGCGCCTAGGAGGAGCAAATTCACTGCGATTTTGCCTCTGCTGACGCGCGGATATCTCATCATAATCAACCTGAGCTCGCCCTCGCGTCCGCGCATCACCGGTAGGTAACCCTTCTGCTTAGCGTCGTCCAACAGGGAACGAAATGACTGTTTCGAGTTCGGCGCGGCCACTTCAAATTTTATCCTGTCTTTCGAGGTGACGAAGTCCGAGATTTTGAAATGCTTCGCCACGAGTGCTAGGGGTTCAGCCAGCCGCTTGGGTGGCTCCCTGGCTGCGACTTTCATATCCTCACCGCATCGTGGACACTCGCCAGGGACGAGTTCGCCGACCTCTCGCGCCGACATCCGGTAATCGAAGTACTTGCACTTGAGGCACTCGAGCTTCGCGACCGGGGGTTTCTTCATCCCTCTCTCCACCTACTCTTGATACCCTTGCCACCGCTGATAGAGCTGGTGTTCGATCCTAAGCACATCGAGGATTCGCCCGACGATGAAATCGACGAGATGTTCTATCTTCTTGGGTTTGTGATAAAATCCTGGAGAAGCCGGGATTATGTGAACCCCTAGCTTAGCCAGCTTGAGCATGTTCTCCAAATGTATTGGGCTAAGAGGCGTTTCTCTCGGCACTAGGATAAGCTTCCTCCCCTCCTTTATAGAAACGTCGGCAACTCTTAGCAACAGATTACTACTGTACCCCTGAGATATGGCTGCAATTGATGCCATTGAACACGGGATTATCACCATGGCATCAAATTTTTGTGAACCGCTTGCAATAGGTGCTGCGAAATCATCGACATCATAATGTTTTGTTGCATATTTAAAAAAATCATTCTTCTCGAGATTCAGTTCAGATTTGATTATGATTTCAGCAGGTTTTGATATTATCAAATGCGTTTCTACCTCCTTCTCTTTTAGGGCCTTCAGAAAAGTTAGTGCATATACCATTCCGCTTGCGCCGCTAATCCCAACAACTATCCTCATTGGACCCACCCGATGTTATTTGAAAGTCCTCTTCCGACTCTCTTTGTTTCTCCTTTCTTTTTGAGACTTCTAAATATGTCGGAAGCCCTAAAATAACTTGTTCCGAATTTGTTTAACAAGTCGCTTGCCATAGTACCATTTCTTTTAACAAACTCGTTAACATCACAAAGAAACATTTCAGCACCGTCGGCATAACAATCCAAATAATGGCAATAGAATTCTTTTCCTATGTTTCTCTTATTCTTGCAGCAACGGCATCTCCGACTTCTGAGGTGCCTGATTTGCCGCCCAAGTCGTAGGTACGAACCTTGCCTTCTTTCAACACATCGATAACTGCTCGCTCGACCCTATCTGCAGCTTCCTGCTCACCGAGATGCTCAAGCATCATCTGCCCGGCCAAAATTGTAGCGAGCGGGTTCGCACGGTTTTTACCTGCATGCTTAGGTGCAGAACCGTGAATTGGCTCGAACATGCTTACCCCTTCGGGATTGATGTTTCCTCCCGGCGCGAGCCCTAGTCCACCTTGAATCATAGCCCCGAGGTCGGTGATGATATCGCCGAACATGTTGGGTGTAACAACAACTTGGTACCACTCTGGATTTTTCACGAACCACATCGCGACCGCGTCAACGAATGCGAATTCGGTTTCGATCTCGGGATAATCCTTTGCCACCCGCTCGAAGACCTCACGCCACAGGCTATAGACGTGCGTTAAAACGTTGGCCTTGTCGACCGAGGTCACGCGCTTTTTGCTTTTTCTGCGGGCTAGTTCGAAAGCATAGCGTATAGCCCGTTCCGTCCCCTTTCGACTGATCACACCAATCTGATAGGCTATCTCATCGCGGTCGACATCTATGTTCAAGCCAAATTTCACGGCGTAAATCGAGCGAATGACCTCTAGCTTGGCCTTCGATTTGCCTTTCGCCCGTCCACCAATTGCAACGTAAAAGTCCTCGGTGTTCTCCCGCACCACGTAGAAGTTGACATGCTCAGGACCCTTTCCTCTAAGCGGACAGGAGGCCCCCGGGTAGAGCTTGACGGGACGAAGGTTGATGTACTGGTCGAAATAAAACCGTAGTTTGAGCAGAATGCCTTGCTCGAGCACGCTCGTCGGCACACGGGGATCACCTAGAGCACCCAAATAAATCGCATCCATTTTCGAAAGTTTTTTTAGCCCCTCCTCGGGCACGAGTTCTTTGGTCTTTAGATAGTGCTTGGCGCCATAGGGAAATTCGACGAACTCTAGACCTAACCCTGATGTCGCCTCAGCCGCTGCGCTCAGGACCTTTTTTCCCTCGCGGATGACCTCTGGGCCTATGCCATCGCCCGGGATTACTGCAATTTTGTGTTTCACATGAGCACCTGTCTAAGCAATTATTTTTATCTGCATGTACTCTTAAGCTTAAACGTCGAAGGGGCAATCGAAGGTGGCACAGTGGATGCAATTCAAAAGTTTAGATTGAAAAATGACGTTGCACATCTCGCGTCTATCGTGCTAATCGCGTGTTTCTTTATCGCCCTAGTTTTTACCGTTCTACCAAGGCTACCGTTCCCTAAGGGCTCCGAATACTGGGGCTGGGCTATTGCATCTTGGAACCTTGCAGGGCCCCTCATGTTCATAATGGTTTTTCGCATTCACGCCCTGCGCGTGATCAAGGAGCATGTCCTGAAGGCGAAGAAAGTGTTAGGTATAACTCTGTGGGTGAAATTCTGGTTTACTGCGGCGGTGACATTCGGCCTGCTGACACTTCCCTTCCTAGTCAATACATATTTTGTTGGCGGTGCTGGGATGTCTTGGTACCTAAGCGTCGGCACTGCTACAGTGGTCATCGCTTGGTTTGCGTTGCTATTCTCAACTATCTCTCTATTGAGGGTCAGATGTTCGAAAGCCATGTTGCCCGCTGTGGAGGAAGCAAGAAAAATCAATAGAATCTTACTCGCATCCTCTTCTATTGTCTTCCTGTTCTTCACTGGGCTCTCATCAGTCACGATATTGGTTCCGTGATCTAGGTTCTTTACATTGCTCGCACTATTGCTTCTGCCATCTCTTTTGTACCCACAGCCGAAGGGTCGTTAGGGTCTTCTTTGAAATCGTAGGTTACATATTTTCCTTCGGCTATTACCTTAGCCACGGCGCCCTCTAATTTTTGCGCTGCCTTTTCTTCGCCCAAATAGCGCAACATCATCACACCCGAGAGGATCGTTGCTGTGGGATTTACCTTGTTCAACCCCGCATATTTTGGTGCGCTGCCGTGAGTCGGTTCGAAAACGGCAATTTTCTCACCGATATTCGCCCCCGGTGCCATGCCTAGCCCCCCAACCAAGCCCGCACAGAGGTCCGAGAGTATGTCGCCATATACATTCGGCGCGACTATCACATCGTACAAATGGGGTTTCTGCACAAGTTGCATGCACATGTTGTCCACGATTCGTTCCTCAAATACTATTCCGGGGAACTCTTGCGCCACCTTTCGAGCGGCCTCCAGAAAAATTCCATCCGAATATTTCATTATGTTGGCTTTGTGCACAGCGGTGACTTTCTTACGCCCATTTTTCCTTGCGTAATTGAAAGCGAAGCGGACGATTCGCTCGGACGCGAAGTGAGAGATCGGCTTCAGACTTATTCCCGCGTCGCGCCTGATTTCAGCTTTTTTCTTTTCCCTTACAAATTCGATGAATTCCTGTGTTTCCGGAAGTCCCTCCGCGAATTCTATCCCCGCATAGAGGTCTTCGGTATTTTCTCTTACAACTACGAGGTCGATGTTTTGGTATCTCGAGCGTACTCCGGGATACCACTTAGATGGCCTCAAACAGGCGTAAAGGTCAAGCGCCTTCCTTATGGCCACACTGACGCTGCGAAATCCGGTACCGACCGGCGTGGTTATTGGTCCTTTTAAGGCGACCTTATTTTTGCGTATGGACTCGATGACCTCTTCTGGGAGGGGAGTTCCTGATTTTTCCATGACCCCTGCGCCAGCCCGGATTTCCTCCCACTTGATTTTGACTCCTGTGGCCTCGATGCACTTCTTCGCTGCTGCAATGACCTCTGGGCCTACCCCATCCCCGGGAATCAAGGTGACTTTGTGCATGGCAGACCTCATACTATTTTTTCCGCACGCTTCTTAAACTCTCGCACGAAAATTAGGACGGCAACCAGAGAGGAGTCAATTAAGTTGGCGCAGTATTTGAGGGGAGAGAAAGAAAGCTACGAGCCGATTAAACTGTGATGATTATGACGATAGAATTCCGCATTGAATGGTTGCTTGGAGCAATCATTGCTTTTTCCGTACTTTATCTTTTAACTTTGTACCATATCCGCACCGGACGAATATTACGTCTTTTGAGAATACTCGCTTTAAGCGGAGGAGGATGGATAGGGGCATTGGTTGGGATTTTTGTTGTTATTTCTTATGACTTGCCCGGTTGGATAGTCCTGATCACAATAGTGCTTGGAGCGTGGATCTTCGATGCCCTCATGAAACGTAGAGGATATCGACCCTTCTATTTGTAATAATTTAACTCTCCCTACCCGAAACACGAATCTCATATCTCATAAAAACCTACTTTGCGAGCTAGACGCCTGAACTCATCTTCCCCTATGGGATACCTCCTCCTCCCCTCGACAAATTTTTTCTTGATCAACTCCACAAATTCCGTGAGCTTGGAATCATTTTCGTCCACCTCGCGTTTTAGGAGCTCCTCTAGCTTCAGCTTCACTCCATGCTTTCCAGAGCGCATCCCGACTACAATCGTCCTCTCATGTCCCACGAGTTCCGGAGGGAAAGTCTCGTAGGTAAGCGGAAGGGTACTTATCCCATGAACGTGTATGCCCGACTCGTGCGCAAACGCGGAATCGCCGACGATCGCCTTGTTCAGCGGCAGGTTGAAGTTTGTGGAAGATGCTATGAACATGGCGAGCTCTCGCAGGGGGCTTAAATTCCACTTGTCGATGCCGTGGTGAAGGTAACAATTCAAGATGACTTTCTCCGTCTCAGCGCCCCCAGCCCGGTCTCCTAACCCGACAAAAGTCGTGCTCACGTACACCTTATCATAGAGCCCGGATGCCGCCCTGACCGTCGCCATTGTATTTTCCACGGCGTTGCCGAGGTCATCGTGGGCGTGGATTTCAATGTATGGGATTTTCGTTTCCTTTTTGATATGTGCGACCTTCGCCGGGATTCCATGCGGCAGGGGGGCTTGAGGGTCGGACACGCCACATCCAACGGTGTCGCAGATCCTGTACACGCTTGCCCCTGCATCTGCCACCGTGTTTATGAACGCCTTCTCGAACTCCCAGTCCGCACGGGTGCTGTCCTCACCATGCACGAATATAGTCAAACCGTGGTCCCTTGCGTATTCCACCGCCTCCGTGACCCTCGTGAAAAGTTGCTCCACAGGTTTATCGGTCCACTTCTCAAAGTGAATGTAGGAAACTGGATGGGAGATGCCGATTTGCGTAAAATCTAGTTTTAGTGCAAGATCGATGTCCTCTTTTGCGGCCCTGGACCAAGCAGCCAATATTTCTCCCAGGTTCTCGTCTCTCATCCGCTTTATCGCCTCTTGGTCTGACTTGGTGTAGGTCAGAACCTCGAGCCTTTCAACGCCGATGTCTCGAAGTAAGCAAGCTATTCTACATGAATCTGAGGGGTGGGGGGAAACTATCCCTGCCATCTGAACTCCTTCCCTCAACGTCGTGTCATCAATAACTACGTCCACATCGAGAGGAACCACTTTGTAGACAAGTTTTTTCAGTTCTTCCCACTTCTCCCGACTAAACTCCAGAAAAGAGAGCTGCCTTATCTTTTTCAGATATTCCCGCCTAACTTTTTCCATGCTTTTGAAGTCCTCGGCTTTCATGCTTTCCGCTCCTGAGGTTTATAAAATACCTATTGTTATCTTCTTATAGTTTTTGTTGTAGTTAAATCAAACTTGAAGTTAACCCCTAAAGAGTTTACAAATTCTGAAAATATTGGCAGCCCTACCGACCAGCTTTACCAACAGATCGCTTCAAGTACGGAAGCAGGCCCCCAGCGCGGAGTATGGTGAGGATGAAATCCGGTAGCGGTTCGACCTTAAAAGTTCCACTCGTGCTTAAATTATGCACCTTGCGCCCTAGCATGTCGACTCTGACCTTGTCACCTGTTTTGAATCCCCTTCGCACGCCGGCGCAGGTCAACACCGGCAGACCTCGGTTAATGGCATTGCGGTAAAATATTCGGGCAAATGACTCGGCCACAATCGCTGAAATGCCTGCAGTCTTCAGGGCAAGGGGCGCTCGCTCGCGGCTGGAACCGCACCCAAAGTTGCGCCCCGCGATTATTACGTCTCCCTTGCGGACCTTGGACGCGAACTTCGGGTCTGTCGCTTCCATAACATGTTTAGCTAGTTCGCGCGGGTCTAGCTTTACCAGATAGCGCCCCGCGATGATTTGATCCGTATCAACATTGTCCCCAAAAACCCAAGCGCGGGCCATCACAAGTCCCTCGGGTCAGTTATCTTTCCCTTTAGTGCGGATGCGGCAACCGTCGTGGGGGAGGCCAAGTAAATTTTCCCCTTGGGGCTCCCCATGCGGCCCCTGAAATTACGGTTCGACGCCGAAATACAAACCTCACCAGGGGCGAGGATGCCAACGTGCCCACCCATACAAGCCGCGCAGGAAGGAGCCTCAACGAGTGCACCCGCTTTAGCAAAAATAGCGAGGATGCCACGATCGAGGGCATTCAGGTATACTTCTCTCGAGGCCGGCACGACTAACATTCTCACCCTCTTTGAAATTTGTCGGCCATTTACAATCTTGGCTGCCTCCACCAAATCCTCAAATCTGCCGTTTGTACAACTGCCGAGAAATGCTTGATCGATCTCTATGCCTTCAACTTCACTCACTGGCCCCACGTTATCAACGCTGTATGGACGCGCCACCTGCGGCTCGAGCTTTTTCACATCGAATGAGCGTTCCTCAACGTATGCGGCATCCCTATCGGCGTATACGGGTTTGTAAGATCCTCTCGCTCTGCCTTTGAGATATCTTGTTGTCAGACCATCGGAGGGCACGATTGCAGCTTTTGCCCCCATCTCAACCCCCATGTTGCACATCGTCATCCTTCCCGCCATGTCTATGTTACGCATGCCGGCCCCGACGAATTCGACCGAGCGATAGGTCTCGCCATCCGCCCCGACCTCACCGATTATCTTTAATATTAGATCCTTTGACATGACGCGTTTCGGCAGCCTGCCTTCAATTGTCATCCTAACGCTTTCGGGCACGCGGAACCAAAGCTCCCCCATAGTGAAGACCGCAACCATATCGGTAGAGCCTATGCCGGTAGCGAAGCACCCGAATGCGCCGTAGGTGGTGGTGTGGGAGTCGGTGCCCACGATAAGGCGTCCCGGCAGCGCAAAGCCCTTTTCGGGTAAAACCGCGTGGCAAATGCCTTCGAAGAGATCGTAAAAATCAGGGATTTTTTGTTCGATTGCAAACTCGCGAAGCATGATGTGATTCAGTGCCGCATCGATCGAGTTCGCTGGGACCTGATGGTCGAACACGACGACAATCTTGTTAGGGTTCCAGACCTTCTTGGTGCCAAGCTTGCGCAAGCCCTCCACGACCATCGGGCCTTCGATATCGTGGGTCATCGCCACATCTATCGACCCTTCAACAATTTCCCCCGGGCTAACCCGTTTACGGCCTGACGCTCGAGCTAGGATTTTCTCAGCTATGGTCATGCTCACCGTATCACCTGCGGATAGCTCCCTCAGCTGCAGAACTCACAACGCGTTGGTATAGTTCCAAATAACCTTTCTTGGCGCGGGGCTTGGGCGGCTTGAAGCGGGCCAGCCTTACCTTGAGCTCCGGACTGGGCACGAGCAGCTCGAGCTTCCGCCGTCTAATATCGAGCAAAATTTTATCATCCTCGTGCACCACGGCTATCAGCCCGCCCTCGGCTGCCTCGGGTGAAACATGGCCGATGCAGGCGCCGCGCGTTCCCCCTGAGAAACGCCCGTCCGTCACGAGGGCAACCGACTCGAGCAAGCCCATCCCGGCTATGGCAGCGGTCGGGGCGAGCATCTCCCGCATGCCCGGACCACCCTTTGGCCCTTCGTATCGAATCACGACCACGTCACCACGTTTGATTCGCCCGCCCAAGATTGCCTTGACCGCATCCTCCTCCCGATCGAACACCCTCGCCGGCCCACGGTGGCGGAGCATGCGCGGCTTCACGCCCGCATATTTGACCACTGCACCCTGGGGAGCGAGGCCGCCGTAAAGAATCGCTATGCCCCCCTCGCGGTGATAGGGTTTAGTCAACGACCTGATTATGTCTGAACCGTTGGACCTCACGAACTTCAAATTCTCGCGGATCCGACGCCCGGTGACGGTGAGCGGGCTACCCCGGATCAACCTGCCGAGCCGCTTCATCACAGCGGGTACGCCGCCTGCTCGCTCGAGGTCGAGCATCGTGTGGCTTCCCTCCGGGCGCAAGTTGCAGATGTGAGGCGTGCGCCGGCTGAGTCGATCGAATGTGTCCAAGCAGAGCTTTACCCCCGCCTCGTGAGCAATCGCCGGCAGGTGAAGCACCGTGTTGGTCGAGCCGCCTATGGCCATGTCGACGATGATTGCGTTCTCGAAAGCCGCACGCGTCATTATCATGCGGGGCGTTATGCCTTGCCGCAGCAGCTTGACGACCTGCGCACCGCTTTGCTCCGCCAGCCTCCGCTTCTTCGCATCGACGGCGTGGGCGGTTCCCATAATTGGTAATGATATTCCAAGCGCCTCGCTTAAGCATGCCATGGTGTTGGCGGTGAACAGGCCCGCGCAGGAGCCACAACCCGGACAACACCGATCCTCTATCGCCCTCGCCTCGCGCTCACTGAGCTTGCCTGCCTTGACCGCTCCAACTGCTTCGAAGGCGCTTATGATGTCCAAAGGTTGCCCTCGCCACTCCCCTGGCATCATCGGGCCGCCCGTGACCATGATCGCGGGGATATTGACTCGCGCGAGGGCCATGAGCATTCCAGGGACGATCTTGTCGCAACTCGCAATCGCAACCACGGCGTCGAACCGATGGGCCTCAAGCATCAGCTCCACGCTATCGGCCACGACCTCGCGCGAAGGGAGCGAGAAGCACATGCCCCTGTGTCCCTGCGCCAGTCCATCGCAGATCGCTATGGTGTTGAACTCGAAAGGCGTCGCCCCAGCCACGCGAACGCCAGCTGCAACTGCCTCGCCCAGTTCTCGGAGGTGCAGGTGCCCCGGGACCACGTTGTTGTAAGAGTTTGCTATCGCGATGAACGGGCGCTCGATGTCAGCGTCGGTCAAACCATCGGCTTTCAGGAGCGCGCGTCGGGGTAAACCTTCAAGACCAGAAACGACCTCTCGGCTCCGAAGCTTCATCAAACCTGCCCCCGAGAAAGCTTACTTGCTAGATATATTAATTCTATGGAGGGTCCTGTTAATTTCTCGGTTTGAACTTTCGTTTCGGGATACGGGCGCATCAATCAATTCCTTAAAATAAGTTTACTTTATACTAATATCGGTGAGGGTATTGGAAGTTTGGATAAGCAATACCATATACACATTGATAGCATTATTTGCGTTTGCTATTGCCCTTTATGCTCTACGCACACTCATTAGGACTGAACTCAGAAGGCTTAGGGGATACCAGAAATTAGCAACCATTTTTTATAGCATCGCATTTCTCATTTTAGGCCTAACTCTACTAAACATCTGGGGGGTTTTATCCCTGCTCATAAGTTTTGCCGCGGCTCTTGGCATCATAGGTGTAATCTTCGGATTTGCCATTATGGAGGTATGGCTATCGAATGCTATAGCTGGGGTAAGCCTCATTTTTGATAAGCTCATAGAAGTTGGTTGCACGATTAAGATCGATGGTACAAAAGGGAAGATAATACAGATATCCCTTACTTCAACTAGACTGGCCACAGACGATGGAAAATTGATGATAGTCCCGAATAAGAGCTTCCGTGAACGCCCTTATCTGATCCTCGAATTCCCTCGAGGTGAAGAACAGAAAACTCGTCGGCGCCGATAATTTTGTGAATAACGAGCCCATGTCCCTTTTGACCAATTAAAATACCTATTTCTTCAAGAATTTGCTGATTCAGGAGCATGCCATAAGTTAATGGTGCTTGATGAACAAGCAATTCACTTTTCTATTCCCGCCCACTTCCGCAAATCGCGCCCGACTTTCTCGACCAAGTGTTCCTGCGCTTCCTCGCGCATCCGCTTCAGCTCCGGGATCCCGCGCTGGCTCTCCGCAGCCCAATCCTTCGCGAACTTGCCGTTCTGAACCTCAGCAAGCATCTTTTTCATCGTCTCCCGCGCACGCTCGTCGATCACCCACTTGCCTCGTGTTCTGCCGCCGTACTCCGCGGTGTTGCTGACGGCCCTCATCATCCCCTCAATCCCGTGCTCGTAAACCAAGTCGATTATCAGCTTGAGCTCGTTGACGCACTCGAAGTATGCTATCTCGGGCTGATATCCCGCTTGGACCAGAGTTTCGAACCCAGCCTTCATTAGCTCCGAGACCCCACCCACAAGGACGGCCTGTTCCCCGAATAGGTCCGTCTCAACCTCCTCCTTGAAAGTGGTCTCGACGACGCCTATGCGCGTAAGCCCCACGCCCTTTGCCATGGCGAGCGCGAGTTGCTTCGCTTGGCCGCTCGCATCTTGGGCTACCGCAAGCAGCCCGGGCGTCCCAGAGCCTTGCTGATACATCCGACGCAGGATCGCCCCAGGCGCTTTTGGGGCTATCATAATCACATCGATATCCTTCGGGGGCAAGATTTGCTTGAAATGAATGTTAAACCCATGGCTGAAACATAGGGCTTTGCCGCGCTTCATGTGTTGTTCGATGTCCTTCTTATAAATTCCCGCTTGGTACTCGTCCGGAATCAATGTGTGGATGATATCGCCACGCTTTGCTGCCTCCGCTATATCGTAAACCTCAAAACCATCCTTCACAGCTTGGTCGTAGCTCGGGTCCTTGATGCTCCCGATGATCACCTTGCAGCCAGAGTCGCGGAGGTTATTCGCCTGCGCCTGGCCTTGGTTGCCGTAGCCGATTATCGCTATGGTTTTGCCCTTGAGCACGTCCAAGTCAGCATCTTTATCGTAGTAGATATTCGCCATGCCAACACCTCCCCTAACTCACCTCACGCGATATAAGAACCTGCCCCGAACGAGCTACTTCTTTTAACAATTTTGGGCCCAATGCCTCAATCGTGCGCTCGATCTCGTCGTGCTCTCCGCTGAGCTCAGCGATAACCACATTGCCCTTGGACTCGAGCACCTGACCACCTGCCTGCTCAATCTGCTGCATCACCTGCAAGAGCTGCTTCTCGTTCAGCTTTCGGGTCTTGAGCAGCGCCACTTCCCGGACGATGCTCCGCTCGGGTTCGATCACCTCGACATTCACGACGGGCTCCGAGCGGGAGAGCACCCTGCGCATTAGCTCCGCCATGTGATCGTCCGCCTTGAACATCAGGATGATGCGCGCAAGCCCGGTAGGCTCCATCCCAACCGTGATCGAATCTAGGTTGATCTGGCGTCGGGTAAAGCCGCGCGTGATCCGCATCATAACCCCAGGGACATTTTCGCAGAGCACGGAGAAGATTCTCGTTTTCATGGACTCACCTAGGTCAACATTTGATCGATTCGCCCTCCGGCTGGAACCATTGGTAGCACGTGTTCATCGGGGTCAATCGGGATGTCGAGCACCGCAGGCTTCCCGCAGCGCAGAGCCTCGCGCAGCTTTGGAGCCACCTCGCTCGGTTTTGCCGCGCGATCGCCCCATGCGCCGTAAGCCTCGGCGAGCTTCACGAAGTCGGGTACTTTGCCAAGGTTTGTGGCGGAGCGGCGCTTTTGGAAAAATAGGTCCTGCCACTGCTTCACCATCCCCAAGTAGCGGTTGTTGAATATGCAGGAAACAACGTTTATCTCGTTCTCCACGACCGTTGCCAGCTCCTGCGAGTTCATCAGGAAGCTCCCGTCCCCCGCGATGTTCACGACATCGCACTCCGGGCGTGCGACTTTCGCGCCCATCGAAGCTGGGAACCCAAATCCCATCGTACCAAGACCACCCGAGGAGATGAAATGTCGGGGCTTCCGCACCACGTAGAAGTGGGCCGCCCACATCTGGCACTGCCCCACCTCGGTAACGATTATCGCGTTTTCATCGAGCACGCCTTGAATTTCCTTAATCGCGCGCTGGGGCTTGATGGGGACCTCGTCGTAGTCCATCCGGGGGGCGAACTCCTTGCGTAGCTTTTTCACACGATCGAGCCACCTGCTCGCCCGCCCACGCTTGGCGCGCGAACGGAGCTCCTTGATGATTGCGGCAAGCGAGCGTTTTGCATCACCAATGATGGGTAGGTCGACACGCACGTTTTTTCCGATCTCAACGGGATCGATGTCGATGTGGATTATCTTGGCTTTGGGAGCGAAGTAGCGCACGTCGGCGGTCGAACGGTCGCTGAATCGCACCCCAACCGCGAGCAATATATCTGATTCGGTCACCGCGGTGTTCGCGGCCATCCGCCCGTGCATCCCTAGCATCCCAAGTGCAAGCGGGTGGTCCTCGGGGATGGTTCCCTTGCCCAGTAGCGAGGTCGTAACCGGGGCATTCAGAAGCTCTGCCAACTCGATGAGCTCCTTCGATGCTCCCGACCACATGATCCCGCCCCCTGCGAAAATCACGGGCTGCTCGGCCTTGGTGAGCATGTCAACGGCTTTTCGCACTTGCTCCGGATCGGGCTGGAGTTTTAGGGGCTTTTCGTATTTTATCTCAGCCGGTATCTTCAGGTCGGCTTTGGTCACCTGCACATTTTTCGGCAGATCGATGTGCACTGGGCCGGGCCTCCCCGTCATCGCAACCTTGAAGGCCAGTCTCACCACACTCGGCAGCTCCTCTATGCGGTGAACGATGAAATTATGTTTGGCGATGGGTAACATCACGCTGAGCATATCCGCCTCTTGAAATGCGTCGGTGCCCAATGCTTGGGTTGGAACCTGTCCGCTTATCGCGACCACGGGCGAGCTGTCCATGTAAGCATTCAGGATGCCCGTTGTGAGGTTAGTCGCCCCGGGCCCAGAGGTGGTCATGCAAACTCCCTGTTTCCCAAGCGCCCGGGCGTATCCATCGGCTGCGTGCGCCGCGCCCTGCTCGTGCCGTGTCAGGATGTGCCTGATCTCATGCACGTCGTAGAGGGCATCGTAGATCGGGATTATCGCCCCGCCCGGGATGCCGAAGATGTGCTTCACGCCCTCCACCTTAAGTGCCTCGAACAGCGCCTTCGATCCCGTTAACTCGACCATCCACACCACGCCTTAAAGCTATGATTTTTCCCGCTTAAAACTAACCTCTCTCGCTCGGAAGCCTGGCGAGGATAGAGAACCTAAATTTTTTTCGCCCATCTCGAGTTTGCCCCACGAGCTTCGCGCTCTCCTTGATTTCGGCCCTGAACCACGATTTGAGCATCGACGCCATTCGCCTCGCCAAGCTCGCCGGGTTCACATAGAGATCGAAACCCTCCCGCTGTTCCTTGACGTCGGCGATGAACGCGGCTTTCTCGCGCTTGCCCGCCTCGGCTGCGAGTTGCTGAAGCATTTTTCTGATTTCTGAGCGCTTCTCCCTTGTGAGCTTCCCCCGCACCTGCAGGATCGCCTCGTAGTGGCGGGCACTCTTGAGGCCGCACACGTCGCAGGTACTCCGCTTGAGCGAGAATTTTACGCGCGCCTCTTCGAGCTGGGGCTTGACCTGAAGCTCGTGAACTTTCCCGTGAGCCCTGATTTTAATCACCCCCTCGGTTAACTCTGGCTCGACCCGAAGCTCGAGTTCGGGCACCTCATGGGGACGGAGGAACTTCATACCCGCATCGGTCAAGCGCGCAACCTCTAGGTTCGAAAGGATGGTCGCTCGAACTGCGTTAGCGATGGCATCTCCTTCGCCCGCCTCATGCCACCGCTTCCCGATCAAGTGGGCCCCGCATCGTCCACAGATGGTGACCTCGAGCTCCGCGGGCGCCCGAAGGAGGCGATTCCCCTCGGCGAAGCACCGCTGGCATAGCCCCCCAATCAATGGGCCACGCTCAGCCTCGAGCGCACCGCACCAGTAGCAAAAACGCTTCATGGAACCAATCAAGTTTTTTTCTTCAGGGTTTAAACCCAACTACTCCCGCGATAATCAAATTTTTAACAAATTGTAGTTAACTAAAAATTACTCCTGCAAAATGTTAACTTATTATAAGCGTGGCGTCATAGAATAGGAAATCGGTGGTGATATGCCTCTGGTTGAAATTAGTATGATTGAAGGGGAGTTATCCTCAGAACAAAAGGTCAAAATGGCCAACGATATATGTGACCTCCTAACGAACGCGGTCCCAAGACTACCGAAGGAGGCTATTTCCGTGATATTCTATGAGAATCCAGGAGAGAACTGGGTAGTGGGTGGAGTTACGGTCAAAGAACTTGTAGAGAAAGGAAAAAGAAAAGAGTAACAACTTTGCCCATCGTATTTGCAGTTTTCCTCCTTGAATAAGAACAAAGTAGTTAAGGAAATTTGTTAGAATTAAAGTAAAGAGGTTGTTGTCGATGACATCAAAATATGAAGTCGAACTAATCTCCATCGAAGACAAAAACGCGTTGATGGAAAAATACAAAGAAAATATTCTCTATGAAGAGAGAGCGGACATATACGGATGCTGCATCAAACTTTTGACGGGTATCAAATATGTGAAGGAACGTTGGGAAGAAAACTTTTACCCCATGTCTGCGCACGTTCGTTCTCACGGGAGAATGTTGGTGATAAAAGATGGTAATGAAAAACAACGCGTAATCTATGACAAGCTTTCGAAAACAGCCTTTCTGATCAACGTGGACTATTACGGTTGGATAAAATCTATAGCTTTGAGCATCGCCAGTGACGTCCTCGAGGATGGCCACGGTATACATGCTGTTCACGGTGCTTGTGTGGACATAGATGGACGAGGAGTCTGCTTAATAGCACCCTCAGGAACAGGTAAAACAACGCATACCTACGGTCTTCTCAGACTTAAAGGAGTTCGCGTTATATCTGATGACTGGTTTTTTGTCCGCTTCATGGCTGATCAAGACATTGCATTCGGTTCCGAGAAAAACTTCTACATTCAAGCGGACATAGCAGATACGTGGGGTGAATACAAGAAACTCGTTGAGAAGACAGAGTTTGACGATAAGGGTAGAGCTGTTGTAGATGTTAGGTGGATAGTTGGAAAGGGGAAAATACTACCCATGACCACATTAAGAACAGCCATCGTGTTAAAGCGTGACCCAAAAGACGATACCATTGTTAGAAAGTTGATGCCCAATGAAGCGGTTAAATACATGGAAACCGTGGACTTCTGCAACCCTCACCTATTAGTAAAAGATTCGCGTAAAAACTATTTGAGACGACAGTTCTTCCAAGATTTCTTCAGCCACCTTGAAATCTACCTCATAAACACAACATTTCCCGTAATCGAAACCCACAGAGCAATTAAGGAAGAGATTTTAAAAATATAAAAATTCAGATTTCGTGACTTTTCTGACAGAGAACGGGAAAATTAAATAGCACTTGGGCATGGATATAACTTTATTAAACTCGGACAATCAAGTTCGCGCGGTGTTCACTTGCGGATCCTGTTGATCCACGCCGATCATCTCGAATTCGAGGCGAAGCAGCGCACCCCCGTGGCTGAGGAGGTGCCAGCTGAGCAGCGCTCGGGGCGCCTCGAGGAAGTGCTCGTTGTCTTCACCGCTGCGGAGGAGGAGGATGAGGGTCTGGCCGATGCGATAGCCAAAAATGCCGCCCGAGAGATCGCCGACATCGCCCGGAAAGTCGAGGCCGAACGAGTGGCGCTCTATCCGTATGTTCACTTAAGCTCCTCGCTCGCTCCCCCAAAGGTCGCCATCGGGCTGCTCGACGCCACCGCCGACGCTCTGCGCGAGCTAGGTTTAGAGGTCCACCGCCTGCCTTTCGGCTGGTATAAGGCTTTCAGGCTCAGCTGCAAGGGACATCCGCTGTCCGAGCTCTCTCGAACGATAACCGCCGAGACCGTCGAGGAGGCGGTAGCCGAAGAGGCGAAGGCCCCAAGTGAGTACATCATTTTGACGCCCGAGGGAAGGGAGCACGAACTCGACCTGAAAAATGTTGACGCTTGCGAAGGGCTCCGCGACTGGCCCCTGCTCCGCCAGTTCGTGCTGAGCGAGGAGCTGGGGCAGAAGCCCGGTGAGGAGCCCGCACACCTGAAACTCATGCGCCGCCTAGAGCTCGTCGACTACGAGCCTGCCAGCGATACCGGGCACTTCCGCTTCTACCCGAATGGAACACTCATCAAGGGGCTGCTCGAGGATCTCGCGGTTCAACTCGCGAACGAAATTGGCGCGAGCCGCATCGAGACGCCGGTATTATATAGGGCGGATGAACCCGACATAGCCGAGCAAGCGGCACGCTTCTACCAGAAGGATTACAAAATCAAACTGCCCAACCGCACCCTGCTCCTTCGGTTCGCCGGCGACTTCGGCCTTTTCAAGCTCATGAAGCAAACCGGGATGAGCTACAAACAGATGCCCGTTCGGATATTTGAACTCTCCCCATCCTACCGTCTCGAGCAGAGCGGCGAGTGCGTCGGGCTGAAGCGGCTCCGCGCCTTCACCATGCCGGACGTGCACTGCTTCTGCCGCGACCTGAAGCAGGGACTCGAGGAGTACGAGCGGTTGTTCATGGCGTACACGAAGGTGCAGGGCGCGATGGGACTCGACTACGTGGTCGCCTTCCGCATGGTCAAGGAATTCTACGAACAGAACCGAGCCTTCCTCGCCCGCCTCGTGAGGCTCGTCAAGCGACCCGCGCTTATTGAGCTCCTGCCCGAGCGAAAGCACTACTGGGTAATGAAGCACGAATTTCAGGTTATCGACTCGGTCGGGGGGAATGCCCAGCTGGCGACGGTCCAGCTCGACCTCGAGGACTCGGAGCGCTACGGCATCTTTTACGTGGACGAGCGCGGGGAGCGACGCGGGTGTATAATTTTGCACTCCTCGATGGGATCAATCGAGCGCTGGATCTACGCTGCACTTGAGGCGGCGGCGAAATCGCAAAAGGCCGGAAAAGTGCCGAGCTTGCCACTCTGGCTTTCCCCCACCCAAGTCAGGCTTGTGCCCGTGAACAAGCGGCACCTAAAATTCTGCCTCAAACTCTCCGACTCGCTCGAGAAGGCCAACGTCAGGGTTGATGTCGACGACCGGAGTGAGACCGTTGCAAAACGTGTACGTGAGGCCGAGCGAGAGTGGGTTCCCTACATAATCGTTATTGGGGACAAAGAGGTGAAAACGAAAAAGCTGCCAGCTAGGGCTCGAGGGGTGAAGAAACTCAAAACTTTAACAATGAAGGGGTTAATCACGGAAATCAAACGAAAGACCAAGGAGATGCCTTACAGACCGCCCGCCTTGCCTCGCTTGCTTTCAATGCGCCCGATTTTTGTTGGCAGTTAGGAACAAAACTGGGGATGATTAAACGGCAGAAGTCAAGGTGAAAAAATATGGGGAGTTTATTGGATTATAAGGTGATTTAAGTTGCCATATATCACCGAAACAGGATTTAATAACCCGTGAATGTAAAAAGTAGTGGAGATGATAAGATGGGATGTAAAACCCCCGGGAGAAAAATAAGAAGTAAAGGAAAAGGCAAGGGAAAGGGATACGGAAAGGGCAAAGGCCCGATCGGCAGACCGAAGCGGTGACTTATCTCTTGGCAGAATTTTTTTTTTATTTTTTTAGGCCGATATTTGTCGGTAGCTAGAACTAAAGCGATCTTGTTTTTTTACCGTTAGGTTTTTAACGCAATATCCAAAATTGATATCAGGAAATGATATGGCATCGTCAGCTTGCTCACTGACATAAGCACCGAGATGATGTTGCCTCTCTTCCCAATCTTTACCGTCCAAGTTCTCGGTGCCGCTCCGGCCGTACTGGGGCTCATCGAGGGGCTGGCGGAGAGCGCGGCGAGTCTGTTAAAAGTCTTCTCGGGGTGGTGGTCGGACCGCACCGGTAAGCGGAAGCCCTTGATCGTCGGGGGTTACTGGCTCTCCACCGTCGCAAAACCATTCCTTGCCCTCGCCAGCACATGGACCCACGCGCTCGGGGTCCGGTTCACGGATCGAGTTGGAAAGGGGATCAGGACCTCGCCCCGAGATGCTCTGCTCGCAGACTCGTGTGCACTTAGTGTCAGGGGAAAAGCATTCGGACTTCACCGCGCCCTCGACACGGTCGGCGCGATTTTGGGTCCAACGTTCGCGTTCCTGCTTTTACTCTTCCTTGGATTCAGGGATATTTTCCTGCTCGCCTCGATCCCAGCGATGCTATCAGTTATCATCCTCGTGTTCGTCGCGCGTGAGGTGAGGAGAAAACGAGTCCCCAAGCTGTCCTTCAGGGCTGGTCTCGGCTCGCTCAGCCCGGGCTTCAGGCGCTACCTCACAGTTGTCACTTTATTTGCTGAAGAGCTAGATAAGCACAAGCATAAATGGGATACCTATCAAGGCCCCGAATGTTATCGCACATGTGCTGACAGAAACCGCTTTTCTCGGTTTTAATCCATAAAGCCCATGCAACAAGAAAGATAGCAAAATTATCTCCACAATACCCACGAGGATTGCCGAAATGCCGTACTTAAGTAGTCCGTGGTTCAAGGCGCCAGATCCTGAAATTAAGAACATCACAAAAGCTCCGGCTATGGTCACCTTAAACATGGTAACTGCGAGTTTATTGATTGAGCTTAGGTTAATTGTGAACTTAAAGACTTTAAACACAAGCACAGCGGAGCCGAGGTTGATTGAATAATTGAAAAGAAGGATGCTGAAGACCGCTAGGAAACCGACCAAAGTTGTCTCAAAAGGGGGGATTATAGGGATTACATTTGCACTCGCCGTTTTTGCTGATGTAATCAACAGTATCAACGTTATCCATATTACTGAAGACTTTCTAGCCAAACTTGCGGAGTTCATGCACCGCCCCCTAACGCGGATACCCTCCTAATTAACGGGAGAAGCCTAATAATCGTTTTCCGTTGGCTGGAATCAAAAACGAAAAAATATTTTACTTTTTGCTTGTAAAGTGCCAAGCTACTCAAAAATCCAAAGTTCACCCTCATATTTCCGCCCTTCGAATAGTGCACCCTCCGGCAGGCGCTTCACCCTACGCTTCGAGAGGTGCTCGATCAGCATGCGGTTGAGCTCCTCGAGCGGTCGGTCTCCCTTCAGCCATTCGAGCGGGACGTCGACATGCATGGGCCTGGCTGACAGGACGTGTCGGGTCGTCTTGTGGGCGAACACGTTGCCAGAGAGGGCCGCCTCGATGACCTCATCCTTCCTCACCCCGGGCACCATCAGCGTGGCGGAAACTTCCCCGGAGCGTGCCCGCCGCACCGCGTCGAACTCGTTCTCGTAATCCACCCTCACCCCCTCTTCCCTCAGGGCGAGCTCGATTCGTTTCACCAACGCGTAGCTCTCCCTTATTTCACCACTTTCCCCCTTCAGCATGTAGCAAGTATCCTTTGTGAGCAGGGCTGCGGATGCTCGGTGCTCCTCGAGGGCTCTGGTTACCGTCTCCGATGGGGTGGGCTCAGCGCTTAGCCCTAGCAGTCTGAATAGGTCCAAGAACTTCGATTCATTTACCTCCCCCTGAATAGTGCGATACCAACAGCCGACGCGCACGTTTGGGTTTTGATAGTCGACCAAGCAGGCGGGCAGGTATCTGCAGCCCAGCTTCCTGAGCGCGGCGACCCTGTGCATGCCGTCGAGCACGACCAGCGTGTTCGAGTCGACGATTACGGGATCTCTCACCTTGCCGCTCGACTTTATCTCGTCAACGAGTTTATCAAGCAACTCGGGGATGATTTCCTCCTGAATGCGAACTTTGCCTAGGTCCTCGAGCCTAAGTTGAAGCTCGAGTCCGGGTGTATCTAATTTGAACCACAAGTTCTCGCCAAAGTCCATCTTAGAACTCGCGAAATATAAACACAACAAAAAAGTGAAATTGGTAAGATCTCTGATTTGCCACCCCTGATATCGACCATTCGCCTAAAAGTCCAGCCCATAAGTTATTTTGTCATAATTTAAGCCGATTTTACGGTAAATCGATAGGTTAATTTAGCCCCACCGTCATAAATTAGTATGGCGGAGGCTGGGAATGAGGACTGATCATTTTAAAGAAGCACTGCTCGGCAGTGTCATGAGGGTTAAGACCGGCATTTCAGGTTTGGACGAGCTCATGGAGGGAGGCTTCCCCGCAGGGAGCTGCATACTTGTCTCGGGGAAGGTAGGCACGGGCAAGTCGATCTTCGCAATGCAGTACATACTGAAAGGAATCGCTGATCATGGGGAGCCGGGGGTCCTTGTCTCTCTTGAAAGGGATAAGCAAGGCCTCTACGACTATGCCTCGAAATTCGAGTGGCAGCTTCAGCGATTGGAGAATGAAGGCAGCCTGCGGATCCTTGGGGGGCCGATATCGGACGTCGTCACGGAAATGAAGAAGGCAAGGGCGAAAATCATGGATCTTTTATCGGAGATAGCGGAGACAGTCAAGACCTCTGGGTCAAAGCGGGTTGTCCTTGAAAGAGTTGATCTTCTTTCGATGTTTTTCCCAGATGAACGCGATTTCAAGGTACAGCTGGACAATTTGAGGGATAGGTTGGCAAAGTTGAACTGCACCTCCATTGCAACATCTGAAATAAGGGAGGGACGAGAGGAGCTTAGCAGGGGCGGGGTGGAGCAAATCTTGGACGGCGTCATCGTGCTCTACTACAAAAGTGAAGGCTTGGAGTGGGATAGGGCGCTTGAGATAAGGAAGATGCGCGGAATTGGGCATAGCAACCGGCTTCACCTCTTTAACATCACCGACAACGGGATAGTGATACAAAATCTCCCAGGGAAGCGCAAGCCTAAGCTACCTAGGGAAGTCGAAAGAGCAATTGAGCCTGCAATCTCGCTTAGGGCCTTAAGAAGGAGCATCATTGGGTAAAGTCCCCAGGGCCCTAAAGCCATACCTCAAACGACATCTTGAAAATTCTCATGGGTCTATTTGCGATAGCACATGGACGGCGAGTTTCGAAAAGCTAACGGACTCTTAATGTTGCCTGATAATTTTCACACCTGTGAAATCTCCACGAGCTCCTTAAACTGCTTCCTTAGACCAAGACAATCGATTTCATTGACCTCATAAATATGGGCTTTTCCTCCGACCTCCCGCGCCTGATCCGCGATGAAGAGGGCGAACTTTGCGTCTTCCGTTAGCACGACGCTTTAGGTGGAGAATTTGATGCTCGCGGCTTCATCCTCCCCCATATACTGCTTTATTCGGTTGTAAAACGTCCGCCGCCTATTATTCTGTGGCAAATCGTAATCGACCATCAACATTTTTCACACCTGTGAAATCCCATCACTGTAGCACTCACCTTTGGAACCGCGCTCTTCGAACAAACATCTTTTTCACACCTGTGAAATCAGTGGACAATTGGGGGGTGGAAGGCCCAGGAGCCGACCGAGTGTTTTCCAAGCTCAGTCCCTGATTCCCGCCTCGGCTATCTGAAACGTCGCGCTCTCAGGAGGAAGCCCCGGGTGGTCGACGAGCTTGGCGACCCGGGTGTTCGCTTTGCTCTTCCGCAGGTAGATCCGCGCCGTCATCGCATGCCCCAGCACGTGTCCCCCGATGGGCTTGGTCGGGTCACCGAAGAACATGTCCGGCCTCGACTGCACTTGGTTCGTCACGAAGACCGCGAGGTCGTTCAGTTCCGCAAGCTTGTGCAGTACCGCGATGTGGCGCCCCAGCTTCTGCTGCCGCTCTGCAAGCGCGCCCCGCCCGCAGTACTCGGTCCGGAATAGCGAGGTAATCGAGTCCACCACGACGAGTTTCACATCGTCCTCCTTCGCCATCTCTTGGACCTTCTCGGCCAACAGCATCTGGTGGTCGGTCGTGTGCGCTCGAGCGATGTAGATGTTCTCAAGCACCTGCTCGGGGTCTATCCCCGCTGCGCGCGCCATCTGCGCAATTCGCTCGGGCCTGAAAGTGTTTTCGGTGTCGATGTAGATCACCTTTCCCCCCAGCCCTCCCTGCTCCGGGGGCAGCTGGACGTTGACGCAGAGTTGGTGGGCTATCTGCGACTTCCCCGACCCGAACTCGCCGAATACCTCGACCACGCCCTGGGTCTCGGCTCCTCCCCCGATTATCTTATCGAGCGCTGGACTCCCCGTCGATATGTAGCCGAGGTGCTTCCGCCGCTCCATCACCTCGCTGGCTTTCTCGTACCCCATGTTCACCGACCCGCGAGCGGCGTTTATCACCTTCACTGCCACCCGCGTCCCCACCTCGGCGGCCTCCATCAGCTCGCCCGTGGTAGCCACGGCTAGGCGCTCCAACGAATCGTAACCGGCCGATTGAAGCTTCTCTGCGATCGCCGGCCCGACTCCCTCCAAGTCTTCTAATTCAGTCATTTGACCACCTCCGTTCGACCCTTTCGCACGCGCTTTTAAGCGAATTGCCCCCAGAGAGGTCACCGAAAGTAATATTTAAAGGGGGCCCGAGCATCACTGGAGGCGAACGATGGAGAATGAAAAACAGATCGACCTCGAGAAGATGCTGAATGTAATCGTGGTGGTCAGCGCGAAGGACGGCCGGAGATTTCGGGGCAAACTGACCCAATACGACGCTCACATGAACCTTGTGCTCGAGGAGGTCGAGGAGCTCTCGAAGGATGCCCCCGCCAAGCATAAGCTAATTATGATAAAGGGCGGAAATGTTTCATCGATTTCAGTTTAAACGCGCGGTACGTATTCCATCGCCTTGAATCCCTCGAGTACCTTTCGTCCGCTCTCGGTCAGCCTGTAGCTCCCCTCGATTTCAGCGATCAGGCCCCGATCGATGAGGGCTCGAAGATGGCTCTTCACCGGCCACCAGTCCTCGACGCCGAAGAGTTCGTGGAGTTCTCGGGATCCCGCGCTTCCCTTATCTGCGATGAGCAGGAAGACCTTTCCCACACCTTCTTCATCGCCCTTAAGCCAGTTGATATCCTCTGAGACCCCCATCGCGTTCCCACACCAAAAATGGGGCTATCCCAGATAAAAGTACTCGCCCCTCTCCTTCTGCTCCCGATCTAGGCCGCTCCCCGGCTTGTTCGCCCGGGGCCTGCCGGTCTGGGGGTCCCGCCTGAAGGTGACCCCCACCTCGCGCAGAAACATATTCATCCCCTCGCGCATCCCAAGGGGACCTTGAGTTTTACCCACTTGACTTGGTTCGCCCGTGAAGACGAGCAATCGGTCGGAGACAAAATCAACGCTGAGCATATCGTGGTCCACGACGAACGCCGCGGCCTCACGCCTCTCAATCACCCGCCTTATCACGCGCGCCGTGCTCAGGCGCTGCTCGACGTCTAGGTAGGCACTGGGCTCATCGATCAAGTAAATATCGGCTGGTTGCCCTAAGCACGCGGCGATCGCGATGCGTTGAAGCTCGCCCCCGCTCAGCTCCTCCAACCTCCGCTCGAGCAGGGGCCTTACCTCGAGCGGCTGCAGGATCTCGGGATCGAAAGATGGGCCGAACTCGCCGATCAGCTCGCGCAGCCAAGCCTCCACGGTGCCGCCGAACTCGATCTTCAGGTACTGCGACTTGTGGGCGACCGCGAGCTTGAACCCGAGCCGACCGACTGTCGGTTTGAGCTCCCCCGCGAGCATGCGCACGAAGGTGGTTTTGCCTATTGCGTTCGGCCCCACCACGCCGACTACTTCACCGACGTAAACGCTGCCCGGTGTAACCTCGAGTTCAAACCCCTTGAAGCGCTTCTTGAGCTTGGGGTAGCTGAACATCGCCCGCCCAGCGACACGGGCTTTTGACGGAGGCCGAACTTCGAAGCGGATGGATTCCCGCCTGAACCTCACGTTCTCCTCGCGCAAGTAGCCATCGAGAAAGACGTTTATCCCCACCCTGACCCCCCGTGGTGACGACACGACACCATATGCCCTGGGTTTACCGTAGAGAACGTGCACGTAATCGCACATGTAGTCGAGCATCGCGAGGTCATGCTCCACGACTAGCACGGCTTTCCCGGCCTCTGCGAGCCCTCGGATGACGCGCGCTGCGTTGAGACGCTGGTAGACATCGAGGTGCGAGCTCGGCTCATCGAAGTAATAAATGTCTGCCTCCCGCACGGCGGTCGCGGCAATCGCTAGGCGCTGAAGTTCGCCCCCGCTGAGGAGTTTGACGTTGCGGTCGAGGACCTCACTCAGCCCAAGCGCTTCGGATAGCTCCCTCGACGCGCCTCGTTCATCCGCCTTCGCGAGGAGTGCGCCCACCTCCCCTCGCACCACCTTTGGGAGTCCATCGATCGCTTGGGGTTTGTAAGCTGTTTTTACGCGCCCGATCCGAGCGAAGTAAGCCTGTAGCTCAGAACCCTTGAAGAATTCGTTCAGGACCTTTGGCGGCGCCGCCTCCCGCGAGCCCAAGTTTGGTCCGAGCCTCCCAGCCAAGATCTCAAGCGCGGTGGTCTTGCCTGTTCCGTTCTGTCCAACAAGCCCCATGACTTTGCCAGCTCTTGGGATCGGCAATTCGTAGAGGGCAAACCTGTTGGGGCCGTAGCGATGGATACAGCGCCCTTCAAGTTCCTGTGGCAGGTTGATGATCGAAATCGCGCGGAACGGGCACTTGTGAACGCAAATGCCACAGCCCGTGCACAGCTCCTCGAAAATCGTTGGCCTGCCCGTTCGCTCGTCGATGACCACCGTATCGTCGCCGGTTCGAACCCCCGGGCAGTAACGGTGGCACTCGAGCGAGCACCGCTTCGGCTGGCAGGAGTCTTGATCCAAGATCGCGATTCTAGGCATTTTCTCACCGGGTTCTTGGAGTTTCTCCAAGTTAAGCTTGGGGTTATTCTTATTTTTTAGTTCTCCAATTGCGGCTCTTGCAGCGTGGGCATGCCAAAACTAGGCGGGGGCGACCTGACCCCGTACACCCAGCCCTATGCCGAATCCCATAATTGCATCTCCTGAAAGTCCTATTGGCAAACCTTTCCAGCGCCAGAGAAGGAACACCCCTAATCCAAAAACTACTAGGGAGGCAGGGATTCCAATAGAAGTTTCGCGCTTTTTCAGATATCGATGAAATTTTATTTTCGACCTTTAGTTAGGTTTTTACACTCCGGCCAAGGAATTTCTAAAACTGCTCCCTGAAGTTGAT
>JABUBL010000005.1_pt1 | contig 38922 bp, 37 predicted proteins | sample 7240371 | NCBI WGS metagenome assembly JABUBL01 (sample SAMN07256343, study PRJNA390944) | subsurface metagenome | isolation source: Methane hydrate marine sediment | place: Pacific Ocean: Eastern North Pacific, ODP site 1244 | collected 2002
TGAATAGGGGGCCGCTAGAGGGCTTGGCAAATTAGGAGGCTTGTGGGGGGCGGAGGCTTGAATAATAAACCCCAAGCCCTCTAGCTTAGTAGTCACTCTACCTAGTGCCCTTTCGGGGACTTCGGGGAAGGGAATTGTTTCGTCCCCTATCGAAACGATAATAAGTCAACCTTTTCCAAGATTTCTTCAAATACTAAGCGAATGGAGAGTCACGAGCCCATCATGATCCAATACCTCCGTGAGCCACAAGTGCTTTAATTGTAGACTGCCAAATCTCTATGGGGGAAAAAGGGAGGCTAAAAGTGAGGACCAAACTATTGATAGGTGTCTTGCTGTTGACCTTTGTAATAGCCTTTGGGAACTTGGCTGTTGGGACAGGGGAGACTGCGATTTTAGGCTCGACCAAAACATTTAATCCAGATAATGATGCTTATGTGGACCAAGAAAATCCTGATATCAATTACGGAACCTCTTCAAAACTTATTATGGATAACTTGGGTAATAGAAAGTATTCGTATTTGAAGTTTGATATTTCAACCATTCCATCAGAAAAAATCGTAACTTCTGCTAATCTTTACTTGTGGTGTGATGCACGCGAAGGAGGGGGATACACCCGAATTCACGCTTATTCGGTTGAGAACGATGACTGGAATGAAACTACGATAACATGGGACAATAGACCAGAACTGGTGACATTTTTGAGCGAACATTCGGGAGATACATTGGCATGGTGGAAATGGGACGTCAAAGCGTTCGTAGAAAGCGAACATGGTGGTGATAAGACGGTAAGTCTTTGCTTAATACCAGGCGATTTAAATGCCTACATTACCGAATTCAGGTCAAGAGAGTGGTGGAATCCTGAATATAAACCATATCTTGAAGTCACCTACGCGTTGCCCGCCACAATCGACATCGACCCAGACACCTTAACCCTTAAAAAGAAGGACAAATCGATAATCGCCTATATTGAGCTGCCCTCGGGCTACAGAGTAGAGGACATCGACATGAGCACGGTAAGGCTGATCGTCGAGAACGACAACGTGCCCGCCAAGCTCAAGCCCAAAAAAATAGGCGACCACGACAAGGACGCCATACCCGACCTCAAGGCGCAGTTCAATAGGTGGGACCTTCCGGCGCTCGCCAGCGTGGGCGAGTACGAGGCAACGGTGGTCGGCGAGGTCGCGGGCGTGCCATTCCAAGGCAGCGATACTATCCTGGTCATCTCCTAACTTATTAATCCGAGCTCCCGTTCTAATGGGATAGCTTTCCGTTCCACCTTTCCCGAATCCGATCCATAAACGCAGTAGATATCCAGAATGATCCAAATGAATACGCGATGATCAACTCTCGGCTGTTCCCAACGCTCGTCAAAACAAACATTAGCCCGAGGAATATCAGAGACCACCCGAGCCAGTACCATAACTTGTCGAATATCCATTTTACGAGGCTAAAGGGATTGAGTGCCATCATAATATTTAAGTACGGGCGCCCTTTCGGAAATTTCGGGGAAGGAAATTGTTTCGCTCTTAATCGAAACAATAATAAGTCACTTAAGGTGTTTCGCAAATGCCCGAAATAATTTTAAGCACGCCACCTAAATCTTTTGGGGGTTACTTTAAAGAAAATTGACCGGATTCTGCGTGAGGTTCTTCACCGCTTCTACGGGGGCGGCGAGCGTTTCTTCAACCAGAAGGGGCTCGCCAAAACTTGCGCGCTTTCGTTAGGTACGGTAAACCCCCTCATCGCGCGACTCGAACAGTTGGGATCTATCGAGCGCAAGCCGTTGGGGTTTCGCCTAGTGGACCCGAAGCGGGCCTTGCTATACTGGGCGATCACCCGCGAGCTGGGGAAGGACGTCACCTATACCACCTTTGTCCCAGGTACGGTGGAGGAGCTGGAAGCGGGTTTACTGCATAGCGCCATCCTCACCGCTTACTCTGGCTTCCGCGCAAAGCTAGGCTCAATGCCCACCGATTACGACCAAGTTTTCATCTACGCTGATGCTGACGAGATACAACGCACGTTCAAGCCAACCTCTCGAGAAAAGAGAAACCTATTCGTGTTGAAGCCGGACGAACACCTTCAGCGCCTGAGCGAGAAAAACGTTGCCCCTCTTGTCCAAATTTACGTCGACCTCTGGCAGCTGGGGGCGCCCGCCAGCCGATTGGTGGATGAGCTCGAGCGGGAGTTCGCGCCAGCACCTACCCGAGCGCTTGAGGGTGTCGCGAAAACCCTCAAGAAGAGACACTACGAGATCTCGACCGTGCCGCCCACCGCCCAGCCCGGCAAGCCCGAGCGAAAGCGGGCACGGTAGCATGCCCCGCCGTGAGAAGCAACGATTTTCCCGATGACCTTGCTTTCTGCACGGGGGTTGCGCCATGCGACCTTTCGTCCGATGAGCGATTCTCCAAACCTTTCCGACGGACGAATTATGACCTCATCACCGCGACGCGTGCGAAAACCGCCTCGAAAGTTGACGATCACCGCTTTCACCTGACCGCCTCCGCCACCAGCTCGGCAAGTTGCTCGGATAACCTCGCTCGCGTATCAGGCACCACCTCAAAAATCTTGATGTCGTCACGAGCCTTGACTCCGCCGATGAAACCCGTCCTCGTTCGTTGATGGATCACCGCTAGTAAGGGCTTTGGCGAGTCGAGCGCATCTAACACCGAGCGCTTGAAGCCCTCGCTATATGTCTCCATGGGAGCGATTTCATCGATGACCACGAAGTCTGCTCCTTGCAACGCCCGCTCGATCGCTGCCTCGCTGAGCTCGTCCACGTTCACGACGTTGACGCGGTACTTGCTTACCTGGGGGCCCTCGCGCTGGTCGACGTGTGCAAGAACTCGCCCTTCGCCCGTCATGAGGTCAACTATCTTGAAACCGAGCCTGACGTTGCCCCCGCGAATCTCGGGGCAGTAGATCCCGCCAGCCCTGAGCCCTTGGGCCCGCAAAATTGAAATCGCGCCCTCGATAACCGAGGTCTTGCCGCTTCCGGGGCGCCCGGTAATCAGGAAATTGTTGGGCATGCACCCACCCAAACCAATTGCGTCCACATGTCAAAAATTGGTGTCTACTCGACAATCGCCACTAGGATGACATCTTTGGTCGCAGTCATGTGCAGCTCGTACTGCGTGATTTCCGCACCAATGTCATCGGGTACCTCCACCACGTAAATCACTGACACGCCGTACTCCCCGATATTTGCGCTTCGGGCGCGATCCATGACGTCTACACCGTAATCCTGCCAAGCGACGGCCGCCGCATCCGCGTCCCCGGCTGCAGCTGCCTTGATGCTCTCCCAAACGTTCACCGAGTAGGACTGCGTGGTGGCCCCGTCCGTCAGGGCCCACTCAATGGTGGCGATGTCGGATTGGGAGTAGATCACACTGCCGACTGTGGCATTCCCCCATATGGGCCTCATGTTATCGGTCGCTATGTCATAAACGTAGATCTTCACGGTCGAATTGGGTTTGATTGTGGGGGTTCGTTGGAAGGTATCCAGAACCGGTACCTCGACGGTGCTGGGATTTTCAAATTTTAGTTTACGTAGGGTCTGCCAAGTTTCCCCTGCAACGTACGCGAGCGCATACTCCTTTGACATATATTCTCCATAGACCGGGGAATTCCGCAACATCGATATTCTGTCTACAGTCATTTGCCCTATGAGATTTGTGAAATAAGTCCGCCAGGTTAAGGTCGCTTGGTTATCTATCTGAGGCTCGTACGCCTCCATCTGCGACCTGCTCGTCATGGTGTTTATTTTTTCCTTGAGGCTCTGCGAGAGCGCTGCGAGCTCTGGCACGTCAGCAGTCGTGAAGTAGGTACCGTTCGTGGCCGTGGCGACTTCGTCCAGCAGCTGCTTGCGCTTTTGCTCAAGTTGGGCAGTCGAGGCCACCTCAACCAAGATCGCGTTGACCTCGCTCTTGGATCCCGCGTCTTGGACTTCGGCCGAATATCTCGATGCCGCTTCTGATGCTTGATCGGTTCCTATCGCTGCCAGAGTTGAATTTATCTGATCCAAAGCCGACAGCTTCGCCTGCTCGAACTCCTCGGCCGCGGGCTTTGCTACGCCGAAATAGTAAATCCCAAAAATGACCGCACCTATAATCCCAAAAACGACTACTGCACCGATGATTGGCCTAAAATCGATTTCCCTTCGCGCGATAATAATCACCCAACCAAAAATAGATGAAATCCGTAGCCTATATTAATGCTTTGGGTATCGATGGACAAGCGAGCACTTCGCGAGCGGGTCTGGCGGGAACTGGAGGCAAGAGGCGTTACCACTTTCCCGAAACCCGCGCGAGGGAGGATCCCGAACTTTGTGGGGAGCAGAACGGCAGCTACCCTTCTCCGCTCGTTGCCGACCTACGCCCAGGCCCGAACGATCTTCGTGAACCCAGATGCTGCCCAGCTAGCCGTGCGGGAGCTTGCGCTGCGCGATGGAAAACGCCTGATCATGGCGACCCCCAGACTGCGAGAGGGCTTCATCCTGCTCGATCCGGCGGAAATAAAAGATGCGAGGGGGGCGGCGAGCATCCGAGGTGCTTTCAAGCACGGTAGAAAAACAAGCGTTCACGGGGTGAAGGTGGAGATGATTGTTGAGGGTTCCGTGGTCGTGGACAGGAGGGGCGGCAGGGTGGGGAAGGGGGGCGGCTTCGGTGACCTGGAGTTCGCCATCCTGCGTGAAACCGGGGCCATCACATACAAAACACCCATCGTAACGACAGTTCACCCCCTGCAAATCGTCGACGAGGTACCGATGAGCGAACACGATGTTCCGGTCGACTTCATCGTTACGCCGGACCGTATCATCGAAACCACCCATGCCCACCCAAAACCTTCGGGAATCATCTGGAAGCTTCTGCCGAGCGATGTGTTTAAGCGCATGCCAATCCTTGCAGAACTGAGGAGAAAATAATGATAGCGGGCACGGACGAGGCTGGGAGGGGGCCAGTTTTTGGTCCGATGGTGCTCTGCGGCGTGCTTCTCGACGAGCGAATGCTTGAGGAGCTAAAAACCGCTGGGGTCAGGGACTCGAAACTTCTTACACCAAAAAGGCGCGAGACGCTTGCTGAGCTTATCTCTCAAAAGGCTGCGAAGTGCGAAATCGTGGAACTCTTGCCGGCCGAGATAGATGAATCCCGCCTCGTCAAAAAAATTAACCTCAACGAGCTAGAGGCGATGAAGTTCGCTCAAATCCTCGATCGCCTAAAGCCGGAGATCGCGTACGTCGACTCAACCGATCCAAATCCTGCGATGTTTAAGGAGCGAATCCAGCGTCACATCCAAACAAAAACAAAGCTTGTGGTCGAGAACTTCGCCGACCGCAATTATGTCGTCGTGGCCGCTGCGTCTATCGTCGCAAAAGTCCGCCGCGACCAGCGAATAAACGAGCTGCGCAAGCGCTACGGGGATCTCGGCTCGGGGTACACCTCCGACCCCCGCACGATCGCCTTCCTCGAGCGGTGGGTACGCGAGCATGGGAAGCTGCCGGAGTTCGCGAGGAAATCGTGGGAAACGGCGCAGCGCATCGAGAGTGAGGCTAAGCAAAAAAAGCTCAAATAATGAAAACATCGTTCCAGCAAGGAAGAGCTCCTCGAACTCGCGCGGGCTGCAAGGCGAGAGGGGATTAAAAACGCGAAGATTTTCACCGTCGAGGATGGGCTTGAAACTGTTTATTAAATTGGCCCCCGATGTCCCCGACACAACTAACAGCGAGCTTCATTGAGTGTCTTTTCGACGTCCTTCACTCGCTAACCCTCGATGGCGGGTTTTCCCGGGGGCCGCCCGCCGTGTCCCGCACCAGGGTTGTCTCGAATGTCATTGCTAGGTGTTCCCGCCAATATGCTCCTACGAGGACCCAATTTGGCACGATTGCCGACGGGTTGCTCCAGTGTTCCCGCGATGATGCACCGGCGCTCATGGATCACGCCAGCTCTCGATTCCCGCGGATTATTCCTTCATCGCATTTTAAATTGGTTTTCGTGAAGTAAAAACCTTACTTATCTACCCTAAATCAAACTCAAACGTCACAACCGGGTGCTCGAGCTCGAAACCGAGGATGACTTCGGGATGAATCTCTCCCACGATGCCCAAGCTCTTGCCATCAGAGACGAACTCCGCCGCCCGACCTTCTAGGAAGCTGGAGTGTTCGATGGGGCGAACCTCGTGGCTGATGCCGAGCTCTCGGAGCAGAGTTTCCGCAACGGCTTTGATATAGGTGAACCCCAATCCCTCACCTATCACCGCTGCTGCGGCACGGCGTACATTTCGCGCGCCCGTTTCCGCACCCTCATCTAGCAAGGCGACATCACCCACCTCAAACACCCGCTGGGGCAACGGGTTGCGTCGGTTCGCTCGCAGCACCGAGAGCAAGCAAGGGAGCAGCGAGTTCCTGATAATTGTGTACTCCTCCGACACCGGGTTCGCGATTTCCACCGCCTCACCCCGTGCACGCATGAGCTCGAAGTTCGTGCGCAGGTTTGTTAGCGTGTAGGTCATAGCCTCCATGAAGCCCAGCCCCGTCAAAACTCGCCTGGCCCGCTCGCTGAGTCGCTCAATCGGCGTTCGCTCACCCGTGGTCACAACCTTCGGCAGCGTGGGCTCGAGCTGGTCGTAGCCGTAGCCTATGGCTATGTCCTCAATGATATCAACCTCATGCATTAGGTCACTTCGATAGGGCGGGGCCAGCAGCGTCAGAATATCACCCCAAATGTCCGCGATGCCGTAGCGCATGTGCTCCGCAATTTTGGCGATTCCCCTTGGTTTCAGGTTGAGGCCTATGAACTCGTTCGCGTTGCGCGCGCTCAAGCGGTGCCTGCGGGGGCGGAGGTCGGGCGTCCGAACGCGCCTGCCAGGATACTTAACCGCCACCGATCTGAGCTCAAATCCCCGCTCCGCCAGCCCGGTCATCAAAATCGTCAAGGATTGGTTCGCCACGCGCTCGTCCTCCCCGGTGACATCGATGAAGAGTTGCCTCGTCTTGCTCGTGACGCGCGTGGACTCGCTGTTGATGATAGGGGGTATAGAGAGCACCACGCCCCGTGAGTCGACCAACAGCGGGTAGCGTGACCACCCTCGCGTGATCGAGCCGTACTCGATGCCCTTCGGATGCTCGCGCAGGATCTGAGCGGGGGTGAGCTCCCGGTTGAATTCCAGCGGGACGAAACGGATGCCATCTGGCAGCGTGGTGGTGTAGCGCACGGGCGGCTCGATAGTATCGAGGTCATAGACACCTATCGAGCCCCTGCGCCGATTTCTGCAAAGTGAGGCGTGGAGCTTCTCCTGAACCTGCATGAGCGATGCAACTATCTCATCAATCAGCTTCACCTTGGTCACCACACCCGCTGCGATGAAAGGCCGGATGGGCTTGACGCTCCGGTCGACCTGAACCATCACCCCGGATGCACTCGGCTCGTAGCTGGGCAGTCCGATCTCTATGCCCAAGAAGCCCTTGAGCACCCGAGCCACGCCTTCGGGGCTGAGTAGGTCTGGGCGATTGTGGGCCACCTCGAGTTTGAGCTCATCGCCGGCCGCCTCAGTGATATCAATCCCGATCATCACCAAGTGCCCCAGCAACTTCTTCAGCCCTATTCGCCTGCCCAACAGCTTGCAGAGATCGCGGTAGCTCACGGTAATCGATGGCATCTAAACCATCCTCCAGGCGTGAAGCCACTCGAGATCGTTGTTGAATAAGTCCCGAATATCCTCGATCCCAAGCCTAATCATAGCCAAGCGCGAGAAACCAATCCCCCATGCCAAGACTGGGTAGCGAATGCCGAGCGGGCGAAGCAACTCAGGTCTGAACATGCCGGCGCCCAAAACCTCAAGCCACTCGCCCTTCTCGGGAAAGTACACATCGGCCTCGACCGATGGTTCAGTGTAGGGGAAGTAGCCCGGCCTGAACCTCACCTTAGGGAGTCCCAGCTTGACCATGACCTGCTTCAGGTACCCCAGCATGTCCCGCAGCGTTAGCTTCGGGTCCATCACGATGCCCTCGGCCTGATAGAATTCGGCGAGGTGCTTGTAGTCAATTTTCTCGTGGCGATAAACGCGATTGATGCAGAAAATCTTGACGGGGGGCTCTGGGTGTGAGGCGAGGTATCGTACGGTTGCGGCAGTCGTCTGCGAGCACAGCACGGGTCTTCGGCTTACCTCTATGTTGAACTTGTAGCCCCAACCCGTCGACCCGGCGACACCCCGTTCGTGCGCGGCGGCAACTCGTCTGACCAACGCAGGTGAAGGGAGTTTAGTCCGCTCCGGCTTCGATAGCGAAAGGCTATCGTGAATTTCGCGCGCGGGGTGATCCTGAGCTTGGAAGAGAGCATCGAAATTCCAGAACTCAGATTCGACAAAGTTACTCCTGATCTCGACGAAACCCATCTCGAGCAAGATCTCGCGGAGCTCGTCGATGACCTGCTGCTGGGGGTGAACCTTTCCCGGGTGGACCGGGGCTCCCGGAGCTACCACGTCATAACGTCTGAGTCTGACCTCCCGCCAACGCCCGCTCACGAGCAACTCGTGGGTTAGTTCGCTCACCTCCTCAACCAGCTCGACGCCGAGCGCGAGGGCTTGATTCCCGAACTCGGTCAGCTTCAGCTCCCGCCGAGCTTCCTCTTCTGTCTTCACAAGCTTGCGCTCGACCAGCGTGTTGAGAGCTCCTCTCAGGTCGGCTGGAATCTCATCGACACGATGCACGCGTGACGCTAATTGCTCGAGCAGCGCCTCATCTGCGAACTTCTGTGAAATCGCCGTTCCGCCCTGCTCGGTAATGGTTAGAACAGTTTTACCTTGCCGCTTTTGAAATTCTGCCCAGCCCTTGCGCGTGAGCCACGCTAGGGCTATTTGTACCAGTTTCCCCTTGAGGGCTGCGCGGGTAGCTACTTCATACACGAGTTCTGGACCACCGCTGGCGAGCGCAACCAGCATGCGTCGCTCCGGCAGGCCCTCGCGCGCGTACTCCAAACCTTCCTGGGTGAGGCCCGCCCTTGAGAACTTTTCTTCACGCATTCCGGCCAAACCATGTTGGGTGAGAGAAAGTGCCGCCCGCATCACCGTTGCTTGGTCGATCTCCGCCCGCTGGGTGATGTCCGTGACTCCCGCCCTACCGTCGAGCTGCTGGAGGGTAAGTAGGACTTTTTTCTCGTGAGGGGTCAGGCCATCGATGATCGCACGGATATCCAAGGTTTTCAACCCCAGAAACACAAGGTGAGAGAGAGTTATAAAATCCGCTGAAGGAAACCCGCTTTAAAAGTGGGATGAAAGCGGAGCCGAACCTTGCTCGGTGAGGCCGGTTTGGTGGCCCAAAATGAACTGGGTGAAGCTGAGATTAAAGGGTTGCGAGTAAAAACTAAATCTTCAACCTTTTCAGCAACTTCCACGTTTGGATTATCTCGGTATCCCCGACCCGTTTCAGGGAAAGAATCCCTTTATCGCCGGTGACCAAGTAATCGGCCCCACTCACGGCCGCTGCTGCCAAAATTGGAACATCCGCCTCATCGCTAATCAGCTTAGCATATCGCTTTTCAGAGCTTTTGTATGCGCTCTTGGATATTTTCTCATGTTTCACCAAGCGCAAAAACAGCGGGAAGAGGACAGCGTGTTTTGGAAACTTTCTCTCGAGCACCGCGTTCGCTTCGTCGATTACGTCGGCGCTCAACACCAGCCCTAATTTTCCATCGATGATCGCATCCAGCAATTTTCTCTCGTTCCCGGCAAAACCCATCCCAGACACTAGGATATTGGTGTCTAAGAAAACCCTCGGCTTCTTGATCATCTCTTGGTCCGCCTGATTTCTTGGATGGCCCGATTCAATTCTCTCCTCGTGAGACCGATCTCCTTTGCGGCACGCTGAAACACGTTCAGGATTTCCTTGGGGTCGACACCGATCCGCTTCATCAAAATTAGACCCCCTGCTTCAGTGACGTAGAGGTAATCGTCCTCGCTGATGTTCAGGTCATCCCGTATTCCCGCGGGTAGGGTGAGCTGGCCTTTCGAGGTGACTTTTACCACAGCCTCCACCATCTTACCACCGTTTAAAATGTAAGAATTCCTTACTTATAAAACTTTGTAGCCGGGGGCCAACCCGCTTGGTGGAGTCAGTTTAATGGCTCAAGTTGATAAAGTATATGTTGGAAACGTTAGGCGTATTTTTGCTCATCTGAAATGCTCATAACCGCGATCTGGCAACGCTCGTGTCTTTCCCTTCACTTGAATAAAAACTCCCTTACCCTTGGCCACACGTCCAATCGTAGTTGCTGTGGCGCCCACGCGTTTGAGCGCCCGCCGAACTTTTTCCCACCCTCTCGGGCGAACCGTAAAGAGTAATTCAAAATCCTCCCCACCGAAGAGCACGAAATCGTCGACACCAAAACCATACCGGGTGACAAATTTTCTGACGAGCGGGTGTTCAGGCACATTGGCCCGATCGATGACGAGCTTGACTTTGCTCTCTCGAGCCAGCTGCCAGAGGTTCGCTGCGAGTCCATCGGTGACATCTATCGCCGATGTAACAAAGCCACTCCGCGCCAGGACCATACCCTCCCGCACGCGCGCTCTCGGTTCAAGCTGGGCTCTGGCCAGCGCACGGTAGCCCTTGGCCGGATGTCTCTTGAGCAAGAGCCTCAAACCCGCAGCGGCCGCCCCCAGCCTGCCCGTCACCGCGATGAGGTCGCCCGCCCTCGCCCCTGAGCGAGTCAGGAGCTCCCGCCTGCGGGCCATGCCGAAGGCCGCCCCGGATATGACCACCTCCTCGCTCTCGTCCAGGTCCCCACCGACAACGTGGGTGTCGTATTCGCGTGCAGCTACATCCATGCCCCGCACGAGCCGCTCAACAAATTTCACCTCAAGCTTCCGCGGCAAACCCACCGAGAAAATCAGTCCTAGGGGCTCGGCCCCCATCGCCGCCAGGTCGCTGAGGTTGACTACGACCGCCCTGCGGGCCATCTGCTCGGGTGTCGTGCGAGGTGGGAAATGTCTGCTTGCGACGAGCATATCGGTGGTCGCGACCAGACAACTGCCATCGATGTCAATCGCCGCAGCATCGTCACCTATTCCAACCCTAACCCGGGGCCCTCGCCTACAGATTTTACGCGCCAACTCCACCAAGGCTCTTTCGCCGGCCTCGCTCAGCTTCATCGACTCCACCTACAACAGAGGCAACTTGCTAGTAACTTTGTCCACAAGTTCGGACGGCGCTGGCCCGACTGCTAAAACCGTGGTAGTGTTTGGGGGCAACTCGGTAAGTCCTGAATCTTGGATCAACTCACATGATAAGCTCAATTCCTTCGCATGTGCCTCAAGTTCTCTCAGTTCCTCATCGTTCGATACTTTAACAACCACTTTTTTCTGACCCTCGCCTAGCCAAGCCTTGAACCACTCTTGTTTCGCCCTCCTCGTTCGCTCAGCCGATGCCACGGAACCGTGCGCAACCTGTGTCGCGAGCTTTCCCGGACTCATCTCAAGGTCGGCTCGAACGACGATTACCTGCTTGTACCTAAACACCCTCGCCACTTTCTCGCTTCTCCTCGGGGGGTTGGGGCGGTTGGGCTGGTCGCTCTTCGGGTGGGGCTGGTTTCTCTTCAGGTGGAGCTGGTAGCTCTTCGGGTGGGTGTGGCTGCTCGGGCGGGGTTGGTTTTTCCTCAGGTGGAACCGGCTTGGGCTTGGGCGGCCTCAGTCTACTTATCTTTCGCATCAACGCGCGCACATACCTCAATCTGCTTATCTTTCGCATCAACGCGCGCTCATAAATTATGGCCACCTCCAGCCCCCCGCGCCAGTACGCTATGAATACAAAAAGCAGACACACGCCGAGCACGGCGAGTATGAATGGTACTAAGGTGAGCATTTTCACTCCTGGCTGGGCGAGCACAAAACCGAGGTAAATGAGCACAAGCACACCTAGGCCCAAGCTCACCCCCATGCGCTCCCAGAAATCGAGGCTCTCCCTGCGGGGGTAGAGCACGAGCGTGAAGAGGAAGCCCGGCACCATCAAGAGGAATAAGCCGAATAGCACGTACACGAGTACATCTAGCATCCCATCACTCGTTAGGGTTATCTGGAGGGTTGCCTAAAAAGTTGCAAGGTGATGACTTGCGAGTAGATGTCGCCGTGGTTGGCGGCGGTCCTGCGGGATGCTTCGTCAGCGGGGTGCTTGCCAAACAAGGTTTTGAAGTTGCAATCATCGAAGAGCATGCTGAAGTGGGCAACCCGGCCTGCTGCGCGGGCGTGGTGGGGGTAGGCGGGCTTCGAGAGCTGAAAATCAAGCCGGGAAAATGGGTCCTAGGCAAGCTTCGCCGCGCCGTTTTCTACCCCCCATCGAACGAGCCCGTCGAGATAACTCGCGGCAAGGTGGAGGCATTTGTAATCGACCGCGCCACCTTCGACCGGGAGATGGCGAGAAAAGCCGTGAAGGCTGGGGCCACCCTGCTCCTTGGGACAAGGTGCGTGGGACTCAAACTTGGGCGCGAGCCAGTGGTGAAGCTCAAGGGTGGACGTGAAACCGAAGTCGGGGCACGCTTGGTAATCGGCGCAGACGGCCCGGCTTCGATCATCGCGCGGGAGGCAGGCCTGCTTAAAAACGTGCGCTACCTCAAATGCTCCCAACTCGAAACTATCGCTGAAGTCCGAGCTGACGCCACCGAGCTTTACTTCGGCAGCTCGTTCGCCCCTGGCTTCTTCGCTTGGTTGACCCCGGCCGGCGACCTCTGTCGCGTGGGGCTCGGCACCTTCCGGGGCGATGCCCTCAGGAATCTCCTATCTTTTGTAGGGACTCACCCGACAGCATCCACCAAGGTCCAATCCAGTAAAATTCTCAGCCTCTGCGCTGGGCTCATCCCCGAGCCGCTGACGAGGAAGATCTACACCGACCGCGTGATACTTGTAGGCGACGCCGCCGGTCACGTCAAGCCCCTCACAGGCGGCGGCATCTACGTCGGGCTTTCTTGCTCCCAACTCGCTGCCGAGGTCGCGGCGGATGCCCTTGGGAGCGAGCCCACCGCCAAGAAGCTTCGCGCGTACGAACGGGCCGTGATGAAGAGATTTGGCCGCGAGTTTGAGCTGGGAATTCGTGCACGCAGGGTTTTTGAGCAAATGACCGATGAGGACCTAAATTCAATATTCGAACTTCTGAAGAGAGAAGACGTTCAAGCGCTGGTACTAGAAAACTTCGACTTCGACCACCACGAAAAACTACTCCGAGCCCTTCTAATCAAGGCCCCACGATTGCTACCCTCGCTCGAGCTGAAAAGGATCCTGAAATACTCACGCTACCTACTGAAACCCTAAAAAATGGCGGGGATTTAGACCCTTCCACTACTCCCTCGACGAGCTTGCGAATCTCGACCACTCCGCTCACTCATCGCTTTTTCACGTTGGGGCCTTTATCCCACAGTCGTTGCCTTGCCTCGCTCCTCCACGAGACTTATCCGCGTCCTCCCCCGGTTTTTCGCCCGAGTTTTTACGCGGCTCTCCGTTGCCCTTAAGCTCCGGTTCGGCCTCCTCTGCAGACTTCTATCCCCGCCGCCTGCATTTAAAGCGTCCCGCTATTTAAGGTTTTTTTCGAAAGTAGAACTATTTCCAACTTAGATATATGGCTAAAATAAAAAAATGGCGGGGTTCGACCCCTCGACTACTCTTCAGCGCAACTTTCGCTGCGCCGCTTTTCATCTCGGGGCCTTTTTCCCACAGCTCTTGCCTCCGCACCCACCACCGGGCGCCTTAGCCAATCCCTTCCCAAGTACTCCTGGTTTCTGAGTGGCTCCCCGTCGCCCTTGAGCGCCGGTTTGGCTTTCGCTGCGGGCTTCCCCCCGCCAAAATTCATATTCCTTATCAACCTAATAAAGATTTGGCGTCAAAAATGCCAGCAAACCTCCGCCCAGAATACTTCAAGGCTGAAGAGCGATACCTCCAAGCGCGAACGCTGGAGGAGCGAATCCTTGCAACCGAGGAGCTCATCCGCCTCGCCCCGAAGCATAAGGGGACCGAGAAGCTCCTGAGGGTACTCAAGCGGCGCCTGGCCAAGCTTCGCCAAGAGCTACGGGTGAAGCAGGGGCGCCGGGTCGGGAGGAGTGGGCCGAGCTTCGCTATCAAAAAGGAAGGCGCCGCCCAAATAGCACTCGTTGGGGCACCGAACTCAGGGAAGTCGACGCTGCTACACCAACTCACGGCCGCCCGTCCAAAAATCGACAATTATTTATTCACCACCCGGCGGCCAGTGCCGGGAATGATGCAATTCGAGGATGTTCAAATACAGTTGGTTGAGGTCCCCGCGGTGATCGAGGACTCGAGCCTCGGCAGGGGGCTTGGTGCACAGCCGCTCAGCGTCGCCCGAAACGCGGACGCCATCGTCCTAGTGGTCGATGCCTCGACGGAGCCGATCGAGCAGGTCCGAATTCTGATCAACGAACTCGAGGCAGCAGGCATCAGGCTCAACCAGCAGATCCCCAAGCTCAGTATCCAGCGCAAGGTCACGGGAGGGATTGAAGTTCGGGGAGCGGGTGCGTTCGATGGCAGCGAAGTGGAGCTCAAACGCATCCTACAAGAGCATCGCATCCACAACGCGCTCTTGACCATCGACGAACCAGTGACGGCCGATGACCTCGAGGAATTGCTCGATGAATCCTTGGTTTATCGCCGTGCCTTCATCCTCCTCACAAAATGTGAATCTTCGGGCGCCGCAGACAAACTCAAGCTGCTGGAGCGCGAATTCAGGGGGCGCTTTCGGACGATTGCCAATCAAGGGGCTGGGGAGCGGCTGAAGCGAGCGATCTTCGAAAATCTCGACCTCATCCGCGTTTACACCAAGCGCTCCGACGAGGAGCCAGCCAAACGCCCGCTGGTCCTGCCTAAGGGCTCGACGATCTTCGACATCGCAAGGGCGGTGCACAAAGATTTCGCGAGAGAGCTGGAGTTTGCCCGTGTGTGGGGGTCGACGCGCTTTCCGGGACAACAGGTGCCTCGGGAGTACGCGCTTCAGGACAAAGACATCGTCGAACTTCACGCATCAAAAATCTACTCGCCGCGCAAGTAGCGGGTGATCTTTAAAACAGCGTCGGGTTTGCCCACGACCGTGACGAGGTCCCCCGCTCGGATCTCAGTATCGCCCCGTGGGGGAATGAGCTCGTCGCCCCGTGTTATCATCGCGAACGTGCAGCTTTTTGGTACGTCTACGTCCTTGATGAACTTTCCGACCGACTTCGAGCCCGCGCCGACCGTGACCTCCACGACCTCACCCTTGCCGCCGCCTATGCCAAGCAGCCCGTAGACCCCCGAGCCCGTCACAGCCTTCTCGAAAAGCATCACCGCGGCGCTCACCAAGCTAACCGCGATGTCGACCCCAAGCTCCTCAAACATCTTCGCGTGCTTCTCGTCGTTGACGCGGGCGATCACCCTCCGGACGCCCATCTTCTTACCCAACTCACACGACATGAGGTTGACCTCATCAGCTTGGGTGAGGGCGATCAGCACGTCTGCCTTATCGACGCCCGAATCCTTCAACGTGTCTATGTCGGCGCCGTTGCCGTGGATGACGAGCATGTCCAGCTCGGCCGCCAGCTCGTGGGCCCGCTTCTCGTCCCTCTCGATCATCACCACGTTGTGCCCTCGATCGCCCAGCCGCTTGGCCAGTTTGGAGCCCGTCTGTCCCCCGCCGACGATCACGATGTACGACATTTGCTGCCTGCCATATTTTGTGGGTAATTAAATAAATAAGGATGAAGGCTTTAAAGCTTATTTAGAGTGGTCCAGATGCCGATCCGACCAGCGCGAACCTACCGCTATTTTAGCGGTCCGGCCTACACCCGCCGGGAGTACGTTAAGGGAGTCCCGGGGGTACGTGTTACTTTCTTCGACATGGGCAACCCAAAAGGCGACTTCCCCGTCGAGATGTCCTTGATCTCGCATGAGAGCGGCCAGATAAGGCACAACGCGCTAGAAGCCGCTCGCATCGCCGCGAACCGCCTGCTCGAGGTCAAGGCGGGCAAGGACAATTACCATTTCAAAATCCGCGTCTACCCCCACCAGATTCTGAGGGAGAACCCCATGGCAACAGGGGCGGGGGCTGACCGGATCTCCGATGGTATGGCCCGATCCTTCGGCCGACCGATCGGCACCGCCGCGAGGGTCAGCCGAGGACAAAAGCTCATGAGCGTGCGAATAGCGGGGGAATTTGCACTCGTCGGCAAGGAAGCGCTCCGCCGTGCAAGTTTGAAGCTGTCCCTGCCGTCCCGAATCGTTGTGGAGCGGGGGCAGAAACTATTTGGATGAACTCGCCATCGCCGCGAGCAACTCGTAAATAACTTTCGCCGCAGCAAATGCCGCGGTACCGTCGTCGTGCGGTGGAACCAATTCCACGACATCAAAAGCCCATAAGTCGAGTTTCCCAAACTCACGAACCAACCGCAAAATTTCAACCGTCGAAGGCCCCCCAGGTTCCGGGGTCGCAACCCCTGGCGCGAAAGCCGGATCTAGCACGTCGAGGTCGATGGTGAGGTAGACCCTCGCGCCACCGACGAGCTTGCGCACCTCCGCGACTATTCTCGATGCATCATCAATTATCTGCTCTGAAGTGTAGGTCGTTATCCCCTCCTCTCGTGCGAACTCCGCTTCCTCCTTCGAACAGGAGCGGATGCCCACCTGCAAGAGGCGCTCGGGGGGCAGGTGATCCAGCACCCTGCGCATCACCGTCGCGTGGCAGAGCTTGTCGCCCAAGTACTCATCGCGGAGATCGCGGTGGGCATCTAGCTGCACCACGAAAACATCCTTGAAAGCTTGGAGGGTGAAGTATGACAGCGTGTGCTCTCCGCCCAGCAAAATTGGCATCTTCCCATCCTTTGTTATCTTTTGAACCGACCGCGAGATCCGCTCCCCCGTTGCCCTAAGGTCGGTGGGGGTAATCATCAAGTCGCCGAGGTCTGAGATGTTCAGCCGCTCGAAGACATCCAGCCCAGCCGACGTCAAGTAGGTCTCGAGATTCGCCGACGCCTCTCGAATCCTAGCTGGACCGAAGCGGTAGCCTGAACGATAGCTTGAGGTGACATCGAGTGGCACGCCCAAGAAGACAACGTTGGCCCGCTCGTAGGGCTCGTCGAAGCCGCCGAAACCCGGTCGGACCGGGGTAATCCATTCCATCTACTAACCCCCCTTATAGTGGGGCCCCAAAAAGAATAAAAGCAATGGCCCTTGTGATGAACGATGAGGCACGTTCAATGGCCAAGAACCTCTATTTCTTCGACGATGGCGACGGCACGGACAAGCGGCTTCTGGGCGGCAAGGGGGCCGGCCTGTGTACGATGGCACAACTTGAACTGCCCGTGCCCCCCGGATTCGTGATCACCACCGAGGTCTGTAGGCGCTACTACGAAAGCGGCGGGAAGTTGCCAGGTGGGCTAATGGACGAAGTCGAAGCCGCCATGCGCAAGCTCGAGGAACTAACGGGCAAGCGCTTCGGAAACCCAAACAACCCGCTCCTCGTTTCTATTCGCTCCGGCGCGATGCTCTCGATGCCGGGGATGATGGACACCATCCTCAACCTCGGGCTCAACGATGAGAGTGTTGAAGGACTGGCGAAGCGGACGAAAAACGAGCGGTTCGCCTACGACGCCTATCGAAGGTTCATCCAGATGTTCGGCAAGATCGTGCTCGGGATCGATGCGAAGAAGTTTGACGACATTTTTGAGGAGCACAAAGAGAAGGTGGGGGCCAAGCTCGACACCGATTTGAAAGCGGTGAATATGAAAAAGATAGTCGAGCAATTCAAGCGGGTGTTGAGGGAGGAGACTGGCGAAGAGTTTCCTTCTGACCCAATCCAACAGCTCGAGCGAGCGATCCAAGCGGTTTTCGCCTCTTGGAACACCAAGCGGGCCCGAGAGTACCGAAAGTTTTACAAAATCCCCCACGACTTGGGCACCGCGGTTAACGTTGTCACCATGATTTTTGGAAACATGGGAGCAGACTCGGGAAGCGGCGTCGCTTTCACTCGAAACCCAGCCACCGGCGAGAAGGGGCTCTACGGCGAATTCCTGTTCAATGCCCAAGGGGAAGATGTCGTGGCGGGAATTCGAACCCCCTTGAAGATAGCCGAACTCAAGAAGTACCCGGAACTTTACAAGCAGCTCCTCGACATCTCGGAGATACTCGAACGACACTACCGCGAGATGCAGGATGTCGAGTTCACCGTCGAGCAGGGCAAACTGTACATGCTCCAGACTAGGGCAGGAAAGCGGACCGCACAGGCTGCGGTAAAAATTGCCGTGGAGATGGTCGGCGAGGGGCTGGTAAGCAAGGAGGAAGCCGTGCTGAGAGTGGAGCCAGGACAAGTCGAACAGCTACTGCACAAGCAGATCGACCCGAATGCCAAGGTCAATGTGATCGCGAAAGGACTCAATGCCAGTCCTGGCGCGGCCGTAGGGAAGGCGGTATTTGACTCCGAGCGGGCCAAGGTGTTGGGAAACGCGGGGGAGGTGGTGATTCTCGTTCGACCGGAGACCGACCCCGATGATGTGGGTGGGATAATCGCCTCGCTGGGGGTGCTCACCTCGAGAGGGGGGCTGACGAGCCACGCGGCTGTGGTAACGAGGGGGCTTGGAAAACCCGCAGTTGTCGGCTGTGAGGCCCTCGAGATAGACTTGGAAAAGCGTATGTTCGAGGCAAACGGGACCATCGTAAAAGAAGGGGATATCATTACGATAAACGGGTCGGCGGGCGATGTCATCCTCGGCGAAGCCCCCCTCATAAAACCGAAGATCTCCAAGGAGTTTGATGAAATTCTATCATGGACGGACGAAATCAAGCGGTTGCAGAACTGGGCCAACGCTGACTACCCCCGTGACGCCAAGCGGGCAAAGGAACTCGGGGCCCAGGGGATAGGCCTCTGCCGCACCGAGCACATGTTCTTCGAGGAGGAGCGACTGCCGCTCGTCCATCGCATGATTCTCTCAGAGACTGATGAAGAGCGGAAAGGAGCGCTCGAAAAACTTCTGAAAATCCAGAAGGGTGACTTCAAGGAGATATTGAAGGAGATGGACAGCATGCCAGTGGTGATAAGGCTCATAGACCCCCCACTGCATGAGTTCCTGCCGCAATACGAGGAGCTTCTCGAAAGGGTCGTTGAGTTGAGGACGAGAAAGCGTCTGAAACATGAGGAGAAGCGAGAACTCGAGGAAAAGGAAACGCGAGAACTCGAGGAAAAGGAAAAGCTCTTGACGCGGGTTGCGGCGATGCGCGAGACCAACCCGATGATGGGGCTTCGCGGGTGCAGGCTCGGGATAATCCACCCCGACATAAATGAGATGCAGGTCCGGGCGATATTCGAGGCCGCATGCGAGCTGAAGCGGGAGGGTCGCGACCCGAGGCCGGAGATCATGATCCCCCTCGTCGGGCACGTTAACGAACTCAAGGTGGTGCGGGAGCAGCTCGAGCGGGTGGCGCACGAAATCATGGCGAAGCACGGGGTTGAGGTGCCCTACAAGTTCGGCACAATGATCGAGGTGCCGCGAGCCGCCCTCACTGCCGACGAGATTGCGGAGTATGCAGAGTTCTTCTCGTTTGGCACAAACGACCTGACGCAGATGACCTATGCCTTTTCGCGCGACGACGCCGAGGGAAAATTCCTCTTCCAGTACATAAAGCAGGGGATACTCGATGCGAACCCGTTCCAGACGCTCGACCCCAAGGGCGTCGGGAAGCTCATACAAATCGGTGTGGAGCTTGGCAGGGGTAGGAGACCCGAGCTGGAGATAGGGATATGCGGCGAGCACGGGGGTGACCCAGAATCGATAAAGTTCTGTCACGAACTGGGGCTGAATTACGTGTCGTGCTCGCCCTTCAGGATTCCTGTTGCCAGAATAGCTGCCGCCCATGCTGCGCTTCGCGCGGGTGAGGCTGAAAGGCGGCGCTATTTATAGCTACGTGTTTTGATTCCAAACTGTGTCACGAAAAGTGCAAGGGCAAGTCTCCATAAGTGGTATAAATCTCGAAGATGTCATTCATAGGGGAAGAGCCTATGGTGCGATTATTTGGAAAAAAGAAAGAGGCACCGAAGGCTGTGGCGGCATGCACCTGCCCGTTGTGCAAGTTTATGGATTTGCTCGAGCCCGAACTAAAGGGTAAGCCGTATGAAGAATCCCTGCTGAAGTTCATCATCTCCCCAACAAACGTCGGCGATGAATCTCCCAAGGAGATCGAAAAAAGGGCTAAGGATGCTGTGAAAAAAGGGAAAATCGAGGAAGCAAGGATTTCCTACCTTACGCTGATAGGCAATGCCCTTGCAAAGGAAAATGTGTCAGCAAAGGATGTTAGGGGATACCTAGAGGAATACAAATTGTTCTTAAAAAAGCATAAGCTCCCTGCTACAGAGTATTATCCATCAGTGGAAGATTGCTCAAATGTAATGAATCACGCTGATGAAATTATAGGTGTAGTCAGAAAGGCTTATCAAGAAGTGAAAAGTCCCGAGAAATGAATACGTCCCGTTCTTATTAGCCATCAAAAATGCGCCGGTCATTTTTAACCTATGGTGCGGTATTAAGGGTTTGAACCCAGATTTGTACCCTCCAGAATCTTTCCGCACAACAGATAAATACCTCCTTCCCTCGAACTTTGTAGTAAGGGTGAAGCATGTCCATAAACGTTGTAAAAGCCGATGGGCACGTGGAGGGATTTCAACCAGAAAAGATAACACGAACCTTGCTGAGAGCTGGGGCAAGTAGGGAAGTTTCTGAGAGGATTATCAAAGAAATTAAGACTAGGGTCTATGATGGTATCACCACCAAGAAAATCTTGAAGCTGGTAAAGTCCCTGCTCAGAAAGGAAGAGGCGAGAGCGGCGATGCGCTACGATCTCAAGGGGGCGATGATGCGCCTTGGTCCAGCAGGCTTCCCCTTTGAAACTTTCGTGGCTAATGTCTTAGAGCACTACGGGTATAAGACGAGGTTGAGAAGTATCCTTCAAGGCAGGTGCGCAAAACATGAAGTCGACATCATCGCTGAGGAAGCTAGCGAAGAAAGAATCAAAAGATACCTCATCGAATGCAAGTATCGTAATACCTCAGGCACTTTTATCGATCTCAAAGATGCTCTTTACACGTATGCGCGTTTTTTGGACCTAAACGAGGCAAGTGAGTTGGGTAAGGGAACAAAGTTCGACGGGGTTTGGCTTGCCTGCAACACCCGGGCCTCTTATGCTGCAAGACGCTATGCTGACTGCAAGGGGATGAGGTTACTATGCTGGCTGCGCCCCAAAGGTCAAGGTTTAGAGAGGCTTGTGGAGGAAAAGAAGTTATATCCAGTGACGATCCTGCCCTCAGTCGACAGAAAGACCTTGGAAAATCTGTCCAGAGCCGGTTTAATGCTCGTCAAGGACCTAATAATCCGTGATTTGAACACCCTTCGAGAAAAATCAGGAGTGAGCAAGGAGAAACTTAGGAGGATAATAAAGGAAGCTAAGGATTTGATGTCTGAAGCAGCCAGTTGAGGGTTCTGAAGATTTTTTTGAGAGGGCCCCGAACGACCGAGCCTGTGAAACCCTTCACACGATTCGACTCCCAATCGCGCGCAAAGGGCTTTTTTTATGGAGTGCGAGCGTCATGGGGAGAACTGTTTTCCTCGGGAGAGTGCCAATTTGTCAACTCTCTATCCCTCCTCCAAGCTAAAGGAGGAAGACTGCTACAAGACTTTCGGCAAATCTTAACGATGCCCCCTTTTTTACTGTTTCCACTTTGGTGCGGGGGAGTGGATTTAAGCACCAATTTACTGGTAAAAATCCTGCAAAGATGATTTAATCGATCACTGTAATAAACTAAACTATTTGAATGAGCGAGGCCGAGAATTTTGTTTATCCACGCACGTTGTTGTTTAGACCTCCTCTCAGCTCCACGCCCACGTTATAGACATCCTTGAGAAACTGACTGTGTGAGCAATAGAGATCGGAGGATAAAACTACCTTAAAACGCCAGTCTTTGAAAGATTTTAGGCCCAAGAGTTGAAATGATTTCTACGCAGGTAGCGAGGGTGAACTTAATCATGTTCAGTGTCTCGCGTATATCGCCGACAGTTAATGGTTTAAAGACGTGGTACATATAATTCCGAACAGAACCTTTTATCAATTTGAAAGGATAATTATTGCTACCCTTCAATTGATCGAAATCGAAATTTAGGTCAAAATTTATTGTTGCTTTATCTTGTTTTCCGGATATGATTTTTATATATTCTACGGTGTTTCTTGTGGTTTCCATGATGTAACTGGTAAGCGGTCTGTTTTCGTATCTTATAGTTAATTGGATTGTTTGTGGACCCAATATGGCAAGGAATCTTGTCATATCTACGACTTGATGCATTCTTATTTTCCTTGTGCATTCTTCAACGCGGGGATCTGCCATTGATTCTATAAAGACTTTAAACTGAGTAGCCATATTTTTGGAAGATACTTGTTGAGAAAAGCCTGCTTTAGCCAAGAATACCAACTGAACGATTCTGTCCATTATAAACTTAGACAGCGACGTTTTTCTAGCGTCTCTTTTCTGAGTGACTGCAAGCCAGTCAAAGAAGGTGTCCGGTGTCCAAAACTTTCCTATACAGTAAGTTCTCAGTTCCTCAATTTGTTGTTTGCTTATTTTCGGTGATTTAAATACAGAATTATTTTCATCGTATTTGGTCCAATCGCGTTCGAAGATTAAACTCTCTCTTTCTAAAGACTCATAGAATTCGGTCCCGGGAAATGGTGTTGCGATACCGAACGCCGCGCTCATCAAGCCTATTTTCTTAGCGTATGTTGGAAATTGCTTTATCTCTTCTTCGCTCTGATCTGGTAAACCTATTACGAAAGTGCCTGCAGCGACGCCACCGGAATCTCGAATTACCTGTATGGCCTTTTTTTGCATTTCAGTGTTTATTCCTTTGTGCGTTATATTTAGATCTTTTAAATTCGGACTTTCGATTCCCATACAAAAATGAATAATGTTATTGTCACACATTTTTTTAACGACTTCAGGGTGTCTAGCCATTGAATCTACCCGAACCATGGTATGAAACACTATGTCAAAATTTAATCCGCTTAATAAATCGCAAAAATGGTCAACTCTCTTGGCATCACCCATAAAATTAGGGTCTCCTATGAGGATACATAGAGGTTTCCCTTTGTGTATCACATTGTATATTTGATCGATTTCTTCTATTACGTTCTCCGGAGAACGATAACGTTGGCGATTTCTGCTCATACTCGGTTCGCAGCAAAAAGTGCAACGCCCCCAACACCCACGAGACGTGTGAATCTCATCTACCTCTCTATCCCTTATAAGGGGACTAGTGTATTTGTGTCGTCTAAGGTGTCGTGCAGGGAAGGGAAGCGAACCCAGGTCTCCAATCAATGGACGATCGGGATTATGAATCACCTTATTGTTCTCTTTGTAAGAAATACCTAGAACACCCTCAGGAGAACCCCTTTGGACCAGTTCCTTCATCGTTAATTCCCCTTCACCACGGACTACCATATCAACTTGTTTATGTGAAAGCAATTCATCTGGAATAGCAGTCGGGTGATAGCCCCCCAACACTGTTACAATCCCCCTCTTTTTGGCAATCGAAGCGATACGCAAACCACTTTTATGTTCGGTTGCTGACATTGAGATTCCCACTAAATCGGGACGAAATAAATCTAGGAAATACAGAAACGAATGGCGTTTTTCGTATGACATGTCAAGTACATTTACCTCATCAACGATATCTTCGATTGACGCTGCGACATATTCTAAGCCTATTGGAATCAAAGCCAACGCAAACCCTAATCCCGTTCTTCCTGCTGGTTTCACCAATAAAATTCTTCTAAACGCCATTCTTATCATATCCAATAATTGTGTTCCACCATGTATTTCAATTGTCTATAATAGCTTTCACGATTTCAGAACACACTATGAATTAATACTGTACTTGCAAATCCCGGATCGCTACGTCAACACCATCTGCGGCCGCGTTTCAGCGAGCGTCCTAGCGCGGCACTACACGGACTACTCGTTCGAAAGACTAAGGAAATCTGTGAAAAAGCTAATCTGGGGGTGTTGGATGGCTGAAGTCAAGATGCAGCAAATCAAATCACCAAAAATATGAAAATTGAACTCGCGCTTTTTGAGATAGCAAGTGGGGATCTTGAAGCTGCAGGGGACTTGAAAATAGTGCAGAAAGAGGATATAAAATACTGAAAAAATTCCGAGAATTCTTTAGAAAATTGAAGTTGAGGACCAAACTGTGCGGACAAATGTATGTACACGCCGCTACCGCAAGCGCATAAATTTGACCCTTCCCGCCCGATTTGTTGCAACAGCGCGTGAAAAAAATACCTTTGTCCAGTTTCTGCGAAATGGCGATTGATGAACATTTGAAGTGCGGGGGGATAGGTTTAAGCTACCGTTTAAATCTACCGAAATGAAATTTTTATGCCTAAAAACTGCCTAAATCTTGCTCCATTGGCTATTGAAGAGTGGTGCGGGGGAAGAGATACCGACTACCGTTTAATTCTACCGTGTTTAAATGGCAATGTTTGCGCGACCGGCTTTTGAGTTTTATCCTGTGGTGCGGAGGCAGTGCTTGTGTTTTAAAATTATTTTATCCTCGTCTATCTTCTACTCCCAAGCGAGCATGTCCTCAGAATGCGATTCTTTGATGGACTCCAGCAATATCCTCTTCATTTTCTTCTTCGTGTGGTAGTCGTAAACGACCTTAACCTTCTCAAGCGTGAAAGGGTTCAGACCCGTCCAGTACATACACGATGAGACCGTCATGGGTGTGGGCGTGAAAAGCTGGAAATGCTCTATGTTCCGCAGCCGCGCTAACTTTTCACCCAACAATTTAACCTGTCCCTCATCGTCGCCAGGATGGCCTATCATGATGTAGTACCTCAGTGTCTGCTTCTTACCCTTGTTCAAGGAGTTGAAGAGATCCACGAACTTGTCGAACCTCGAGTTGTCCTTGTTCATGAGCCTCAGGACCTCGCCCGAGAAGTGCTCCGGGGCTATCTTCAGAGTGCCCGAGATGTGGTGCTTTGATAACTCCTTTATGTACTCCTCGCTGTCCAGCGCCAGATCGTACCTTATGCCGCTCCTAACGAAAATCTTCTTCACGCCAGGAATCGCCCTAGCCTTCCTTAACAACGATATCAACCTCCTGTGGCTCCTGTCCAGGTCTGTGCATCGCCAGCAACTTTCGCCGCACCTCTTCTCACAGTCCATGCCATACATGTTCGCCGATGGGCCGCCGAAGTCGTCTATGTAGCCCTTAAAATCCGGATGCTTCGTCAGGTCCTTTATCTCCTTTAGTATGTTTGCCTCAGACCTCGAGATTATCTCGTCACCCTGATGGAGCGCGATGGAGCAGAAATTGCACCCGCCTATGCACCCCCGGTGGGTGACGACGGAGAACTTGGCCATCTTCAACGGCGAGTGCGGGTGCAGCTTCCTCGTGTAGCCCAGGGAATATATCCAATCCAAGTCCTCGGTTGTGTAATCCGGGTATCTATATTGCAACACGTAGTTGTTTTTGTACTCCTGGGCCTGGTTCTTGTAGTTCGAGAAGGCCACCTGCATCTGGCAGAACTTTACCTTGTCCTCTTTCACCTCTTTGAAAGACGGCAGCATCCCGAAATTGGCGTCGACCGTCCGGGATAGGATGCACGTGCCCCGTATTCCCCGCAGGTCCTTCCTGTCCCTCAATCTGTCGGCAATCTCGATGGCCTGCTTCTCGCCGTTGCCGTACACCAGGATGTCGGCCCTCGAGTCGAGAAGGATGCTGCACCTGACGTTGTTGTCCCAGTAATCGTAGTGCGCGAACCGCCTCAGGGAGGCCTCTATGCCGCCTATGACAATCGTGCTCGACTTGAAATGCCGCTTTATCCCGTTGCAGTATACGATCACGGCCTTGTCCGGCATCTTCGTGACGGAGCTGTGCCTGTCGCCGACCCGCTTCTTCTTAAGCGGCGTGTAGTTGTTCACCATGCTGTCCACGGAACCCGAGGTGACGCAGAAGCAGAGCTTCGGCGCGCCGAGCCTGGTGAAGTCCTCCTCGGTCTCGGGCTGCTCGATTATCCCCACCTTGTAACCCTTGGCGTCTAGGACCCGGGCTATGACTCCCGCGGGTGAGAAGGGGTGGTCGTCGTAGTAGTCCGCCGTGAGGAGCACTATGTCGAAACCCGCCCCAGTTTTGGCTATCATCGTCATCCTCAGCTTATAGTATGCTTTGGCTCAAATAATCTCAGTCGGGAAAGGGGTTTGGACCACTGAACAAGCATGTTGTTATATCACGTATCAAGAAAGCTAGCTTTGGTGCCATGCAGAAGCTGAGCCTAGAAAAATTGCTTTAGATTACTCTCACCCAGGGCATTTCCTGAAAATGAAATATTGGCAGTGCTGCCTGTTTCTCAGCCTAGCCGACACAGTTTCTGCTAAGGGATGATGGTTTGGGAGGGTATCTCAAAATAGTCCTGTGGTGCGGGGGAGGGGATTCGAACCCCCGAACCCCTACGGGACCAGACCCTGAATCTGGCACCTTTGACCTGACTTGGCTACCCCCGCGGCTAAAACTTCCCCACCGAGCGGCTTTAATTTTTCGAGAGCAAGGTATATGAAACCAGGAAACAATCAAAATTTGGGAACGATATGCCTTTCAACATAGATATAGTGACGTGGATATTCATCATGATCATTTTCTTCACCATCTCCATCTTCCTCACCCCTCGCATGATAGGGCTCCAAGCACGCATGGGGCTTGGGCAGCTGCGCAAGTCGGTCCGCGAGCTCGAGGGCTTGGCGAAGGAGAGCAGAAGGGCCGCGCTCCGGGCGATAACGAAGCACGGCAAACCCAAGCGTGATGTCGAGCGGGAGTTCGACAATTTCTTGGAATTTTTCGCCATAGCGCCGGTTAGCGAGGATCCGGTGGGGGTGCTTCGCAGGATGGAGCATGTGTTAGATGTGCGAAAGAAGCGGTTCGAGGGCGTCGTCGCGCGCTTGGCTCCAAACGCCGAGCCCGAAGCCGCCGCCAACTTGGAGATGACCATCGAGGGGGCAATGGCGAGCTACACCCTCTATCGCCTGGTGCGCCACTTCACGTTGCTGGCCGAGAAGACGAGGAGCTACCAACTCGTCATGCTCCTCCAGATGCAGCTACCCTTCCTGAAGGAATATGCGAAAGCGTTCGTGGATGCGACGAAGGCGTTCGTTGCCGGAAAACCCATAGGTGACGGGGTCGGGGCGATGACGGCAACCAAGCTCATCGGGGATGCACGCTGGGAGGAACCCATCGAAGGTACCATCTACGCCGAGACGAAGTTCGACGGGCGGAAGCTCCTTATCGTCAAGGCGAAAGGGCCCGGGGGAAGGGTCGGCAAACCCGGCGAGCTGATCAAACGCTTGGTCGGGCGAAGCAAGATAAACCGAATCATCATGATCGATGCCGCCCTGAAGCTCGAGGGAGACACGAGTGGGCAGGTGATCGAGGGCGTCGGGGCTGCGATAGGCGGGCCCCCCACGGAGAAGTACAAGATTGAGGAGATTTCGGTGAAGCGCAAGGTGCCGCTGGACGCCATCGTGATCAAGGAGTCGTTCAAGGAAGCCATAAGGCCCCTCAACAAGCGCCTCGCCCGCGCGGCCGAAGTAGCTGCGGAGCGGGTGAAGCAGGCGGTGCAGGAGCGGACGAAGCCGGGCGATGTAGTAATCGTCGCGGGCATAGGGAACACGATAGGGATAGGGCAGAGCACCGAGGAGCTGCCCCAGGAATTCCCGGCAGCACCCGAGAAGAGGAAGAGCGAAATCGAGTCAGATCTCCTACCCTTCCGTTAACTCGACTTTTAAGCGATGAGATTGATATTTTTTAACAAGTGGTGGATATGCGGCGCTACAAACACATAGGCGATGTCCAGCAAATCATGTGGGAACCGCAGCGGATTCGGAACATAGGCATCGTCGCTCACGTCGACCACGGCAAAACCACGTTGACGGACTCGCTCGTGGCAGCCTCAGGCATCATAAGCTTCGAGCTCGCCGGCGAACAGCTCTTCACGGATTTCCTCGAGATCGAGCAGCAGCGCGGAATAACCATCCAGACTGCCGCGGTTAGCCTCTCACACACCTTCGACGGGCAGGAGTACCTCATCAACCTGCTCGACACCCCGGGCCACGTCGACTTCAGTGGAGACGTGACGCGAGCCCTGCGGGCGATCGATGGGGTAGTGGTGGTGGTAGACGCAGTCGAGGGGGTGATGCCCCAGACCGAAACCGTGCTCCGCCAAGCGTTGCACGAGCGGGCGCGTCCCCTGCTCTTTATCAACAAGGTCGACCGCCTCATCGCTGAGCTCAAGCTAACTCCCGAGGGCATGCAAGCGCGTTTTATGAAACTCATAACCAAATTCAACCAGCTGATCCGGAGGTACGCCCCGCCCGATCTCGCCGATAAATGGCAGGTGAGCGTTGAGGAGGGCTCCGTTGCATTTGGGTCTGCGAAGGAGAAGTGGGCCCTCTCGATGCCCCAAATGAAGGCCAAGAACATCAGCTTCAAGGACATCATCACCGCCTACCAAACAGAAACCCAATCGGAGCTGGCGAAGAAGAGCCACCTCTTTGAGGTTGTTCTTGACATGGTCATCCGCCACCTTCCAAACCCAAAGGACGCACAGGCAAAAAGGATCCCGAGGATATGGAAGGGCGACGTGGAAAGCGAGCTCGGCAAGGACATGATTACGTGCAACCCGGAGGGCAAGGTGTGCATGGTGGTCACCGACATCATCGTGGACGAGCAGGCCGGGGTCATCTCGACGGGTCGGGTCTTCTCGGGAACGCTCGAAAAGGGAAAGGCCGTGAGGCTGTTGAGCGCGGAACGGGATGCACGCATTCAGCAGGTGGGCGTCTATATGGGACCTGACCGCGTGATGGTCGACCGAGTGCCAGCTGGGAACATCGCGGCAATCATAGGCATGAAGGAAGCCCACGTCGGTGAGACTCTCGTCGAATTGGGAATAGAAGGGAAGGGCTTCGAGGAACTCCGCTACATAAGCGAGCCCGTCGTCACCGTCGCCGTCGAGCCCAAGAACTTCCAGGAGTTGCCCCGATTGATAAACCAGCTCAAGAAGATTTCCCGCGAGGACCCGAATATAAAGATAAAGATCAACGAGGAGACGGGAGAGTACCTCGTTTCGGGGATGGGCGAGGTCCACCTCGAGATCGTCGAATACAAGCTCAAGGAGGCTGGGCTTGAGGTGAAAACGTCGGAGCCGATTGTCGTCTACCGCGAGGCGCTCCTCGGTAAGGCCGAGCACGTCGAGGGCAAGTCGCCAAACAAACACAATCGATTCCTCATCGCAGTCGAACCCCTCGAACCAGGGGTGGTCAAAGCGATCGAGGAGGGTAAGGTCGTCCAAAAGCAGGAACGGAAGGAGCGCGCGAACGTGCTCCGGGAGCTGGGATGGGAGACCCGCGCCGCGCGGAACGTGGTTTCCATCATTGGTGCGAACATTCTTGTCGACGACAGCAAGGGCGTGCAGTACATGAACGAGGTCGAAGACTACACCATCGATGCCTTCAAGCAGGTCGTCGAGGAGGGGCCGCTGATGCGCGAGCCTATGCGCGGGCTCAAGGTGCTCATCGACGACGCATCACTGCACGAGGATTCGGTGCACCGGGGGCCAGCTCAAATCATCCCGGCTGTCAGGCGCCCGATTCAGGCTGGAATCCTTCTGGCGAACCCTACCGTGCTCGAGCCCCGGCTCAAGCTCGAGGTGCGAGTGCCGCAGGAGTTCATGGGTGGCGCCACCAAGGTCATCCAGGGGCGCCGGGGACGAATCCTCACCATGGAGTCGGAGGAAGACATCGCGATCATCAAAGCCTCGCTTCCGGTGGCAAATTCCTTCGGGCTTGCCGCGGAGATGCGCTCGGAGACCGAGGGACGGGCGATCTGGGGGACGGAGTTCGAAAAATTTGAGCAGTTGCCCAAGGAGCTTCAGGCGCAAGTCGTTCGGGACGCGCGAAAGCGCAAGGGGCTGAAACCGGAGCCGCCCAAGCCCGAGGACTTCATGGAGTAAGGGCAGATCTAAATGAAACATGTAGGGGCTATCTTTGTTGTATCTCTTGTTGTCTTAGCTGCAATTATGATTTATTTCCAGAACGAAGTGAAAGGCAACGCCCCTAACTTTACGCTCACGGACACGGATGGTAATAACTTCAGCCTCTCGGACTTTAGGGGGAAAGTGGTGATCCTTGACCTAATGGGAACTTTGTGCGGGCCGTGCGTGTACGAAATGCCGCACTTGAAGGAAGTCCAACAGCACTACGGCGATGATGTGATTATTTTATCAATCAGCGTGGCATGGTATGATACAAACCAAAAGGTAGCAGCATTTAAACATGAACAAGGATGCACTTGGCGATTTGCGGTCGATACAGGCGATGTCGCCACGAAATACAATGTCATGGCTATCCCAAAGCTCGTGATAATTGACAAAAATCAAAACATCTGGTTCACCAATGAAGGCGTAACGTCTTCATCCACACTCATCGAAAAAATAGATGAGCTGTTGTAGGCGGGAGCTATGGACCTAGCAAGCATCGCGTTCGCGTTCTCTGCCGGCATAGTGGCCTTTCTTTCGCCCTGCTCCTTCCCCCTGCTCCCCGCTTATGTTTCATACTATCTGGGGCTGAAGGAGGCTCCCCAAGGGAAAGACCAAGCCACTACCGTATTAAAGAAGGGAATCCTCGGGGGGATCGCCTGCGCAGTCGGTGCCATCCTAATTCTCAGTCTAGTAGGCGTCGGGTTTTCGGCGTTAGGGAGCGCGATTGAACCTCACATTCCCTCAATGGAGCTGATCGTCGGTGTGATCTTAGTCGTGATGGGAATACTGATGCTCTTGGGCACGCCGCTAGGCTTCAGCATCAAAACAAAAGCGGGCACACGTAAAGGCTATGAGGGTCTATTGGGTTTCGGCGCACTTTATGCCTTAGCCTCAACAGGATGTATGGCCCCCGTCTTCATTGGAGTTGTTCTCAATGCAATCTCCAGTGGGGGTTTCCTTGGGGGGATGGCTGTATTTTTATCCTATGCGTTGGGCCTCAGTTTGTTACTCATCGTCGTTACCCTACTCGTCGCCAGCGCAAAGGAGATGGCGATAGCTAAATTGATGCGAGTGATGCCGTATGTGGAGCGGGTCGGGGCGCTTATATTGATCGTTGTGGGAGTTTACCTAGCTTTTTACTATTTTATCACGTTTTCTTAGCTAACACAATGGGCAACGAAGTGAATTAGCTAACCAAACAATCAGCTATTTCCCCAAATTTCTCGGGCGACAAGTCCATCACACGAGCCTCCGCAAGCGCCTTTGGAAGTTTCCTATCAATAAACGCCCTACGCTCAGCTTTCGGGGGGCGCTTCCCCGGAAATATTTCCCCGAACGAACGGTATAGCGCGTTCCGCACCCGCTGACGCCGATGCTGAAACAGCGCCCGAACCACGTTAAAAAACATGCACTCATCTGCGACATCGAACGGTGGCTCTCGGGGTTTGAGCCTGACAATCGCCGACGTGACTTTTGGCTGCGGGAAAAATGCCTCTGGCGGCACCTCCCCCAACAACTCGACGCTTGCTCGATAGTAAGCGTTCACCGTCAGGCGGCCGTAATCATCGGAACCCGGTTTCGCCACGAGCCGCTCGGCGAACTCCCGCTGATACGTCAGTATGGCCAGCTCGAATTTGCGCTCGAGCAACCTGAACGTGATGTCCGAGGAGATGCCGTAAGGGAGGTTCGCGACGACTTTGTTAAACTTGGGAAGCTCGATCTGCAATGCGTCCCCGCACAACAGCTCAATGTTCGAGTGGCCCCCTAACCGCTCCCTTAGGACTTTTATGAGCCTTCTATCTCGTTCCACCGCGATAACCCTTCCAGCGCGCGCGGCGAGTAAAAGTGTCAAATTTCCTATCCCGGCACCTACCTCAAGCACCACGTCATCGCGCGAGAGTTCGGCGTAATCAACCATCTGCTCCAAAACAGTGGGGTCGATGACTTGATGCTGCCCCGCTCGCTTGCTAAGCCTTATGCCGTGCCTCCGCAACAGAGCTAGAGTTTGACCCATCATCAACTTTATTCTAATACTGATGTGTGATTAATTAAGGTGGGGACGAGGATGGTTTCTGCAGCGTTCCAGCGCGGGAGGGACGAGCTGTTCAAGCGCCTGAAGCGCGGTAAGGTGCTCAGTCCAGAGCTCGAACGGGAGATAATGGATGTTTATGGCGGGCGGGGAAAGCGGGCCTTAGAAGTCATCAAGCGAAGGTGCGTCATAAAGAGAGGACGGCGATGGTTTGTACGAGGGAAGGCTGATGAATATGAAGTTGTCCGCAATTTCTGCACCTGCCGTGACTACGTAATGAACATCGCTACTGAAAAGGTCGACGCCGACATGTGTTATCACGCGCTCGCGAAAAATATCTGCGAAGCAATCGACGCATATTATGTGATTGAACCAGAAGCTGAAAGCTAGCTAGGTGATGGAATGCGATTTGTGATCAAGTTTGGTGGTGTCCCCGTCAAAGACGGCAAAAGTATTCGCAAAGCAGCTGAGTTAATCGTCGACCGATACAAAAAACGCGATCAGCTCGTGGTTGTCACTTCTGCCATGGCAGGCGTCACCGACGAACTCGCGACGATTGCGAGCAAACTCGTCGAGCCTCGCGCGAACCCCAAGCAATTGATCCCTGAGTTCATGAAGCGCATCTCGGACAAGCACTTCGAAGCGTGCAGGGGTGCCATCGCCGATAAGGATGTCCTTTACCAGACCACACGAACGGTCAGGGGTGCTCTCGACAATTTACAACGCGTGCTCACGGGCATCTCATATTTAGGTGAACTCTCACCACGCTCACAGGATCTCGTGCTATCCTTCGGCGAGCGTCTCTCCGCACCTATCCTCGCGGGGGCAATCGGGTCGCTGGGGGTGTCATCCAAACACCTGACGGGGTTCGAGGCGGGAATCCTCACGGACGACCGGCACACCGAGGCTCGACCGCTGCTCGAAAAAACCCGCAAACTAGTCCACCTGCGCTTGAACAAAATTCTCGCCGCTGGGGAAGTTCCTGTAGTAACCGGGTTCATCGCCGGTACCAAAGATGGTACCGTGACGACCCTTGGCCGGGGGGGCTCGGATTACACGGCGTCCATCCTCGGCGCAAGCTTGGGTGTCGACGAAATATGGATCATGACCGATGTCGATGGGATCATGACCGCCGACCCGAAGGCTGAGCCTAACGCCAGGGTAATCGGGGTCATCTCCTACCTCGAGGCAACGGAGCTTGCTTACTTCGGGGCGAAGGTGCTCCACCCCAAGATGATTGAACCCGCGATGGAATTTGACATCCCGGTGCGCGTACGCAACGCCTTCAAACTCGAGCGTGAGGGCACGTTGATTGTTCGAAAACCCAAGCGCATCGAAGGTATCGTTAAGGTGATAACCGCGAGCAAGAACGTCTCGCTGGTCACCGTGGGGGGCGCGGGGATGATAGGTGCCCTAGGGGTGGCTGCTACTGTGTTCGACATCCTCGGGCGGGCGGGGATCAAGGTGCTCATGATCTCCCAGAGCTCCTCGCATGCAAACATAAGTTTCGCCGTCGACCGAAAGCAACTGGATGCCGCCCTCCACGCCCTGCGCACGGAGTTCGCCAAACGTCGGATAGACTGGAGCATCACCTGCGACAGAAACGCGAGCGTCATCGCAACGGTCGGGGCTGGGATGAAGGGGGCACCAGGAGTCGCCGCACGAGTTTTCAATACGATGGGGCGCAATCGAATAAACATCCTCATGATCGCCCAAGGGTCCTCGGAACTCAACATCTCTTTCGCGACCAGCGAGCGGGACGCTGTTAAAGCCGTGCGCGCTTTGCACGACGAATTCCGATTGGGCAGAGGTCGTTGATCGGGCACTCGTCGCACAGCGGGTTACGGGCGAGACAGTAACGCCGACCGTGTTGAATCAGTAGCACGTGGGCCTCGCCACGGCGGCCTCTAGGCGTGAGCTCCTCGAGCTCGGATCTGACTTCTTCATAGCTGGCCTTAGATCGGGCAAAACCAAGACGCTTCGAAATCCTGAAAATGTGGGTGTCGATCGGCAGCACGTCACGCCCCGCCCCGAAGACCAGCACCACGTCAGCAGTCTTGTACCCAATGCCGGGCAAGGAGAGCAACTCTCGACGCGCCTCCTCGGGCGACTTTCTAAGCACAGTGCTTAGGTCCCCGTGGTATCGCTCGAGCACTATGCGCGCTAGCTCCTTCAGGCGCTTGGATTTCATCCGGTACAGGCCAGCGGGCTTGATTAACTTTTGGATCTCCCGTACCTCCGCCCTCGCGAGCTGTTCGGGCGTACGAAACTTGACTATGAGCCGGTTGTAGGCCGCGCGGGTATTGCGCCAGTTGGTGTTCTGCGAGAGTACGGTGCCAACAAGTAGCAGGAATGGGTCATCGGTGTAACGACGCCAGAGCTCGAACTCGGTACCCACGCGGTTTAAAATCATAAACATACGGTGGCTGGCACCCGCTCGTCCACCCTTTAAATCTTCTGCCACCCTAGCTCGATTGGTGACTGGGTTGAGCGCCATTGATATTCTCTACCTAATTCTCCTCGTCGGTTCTTTGGCTTTTGGGCTAGAGGCGCTGCTCTTGGGTTTGGGAGGCAAGCTTATGGTGCTTTATCGCCGTCGAAAGGTCAAAACGATTGTGATTGCCCTAGCGGTCGGGCTCGCAATCGCCGGACCTGCAATCGTCACATCCATGGCGCTCGCGCTCGAACCGCTCTACTTCTGCGTGGTGGTGCTCGCATATATGTTCGTTGCAGGCAAAATCATCAGCGTGTTCAGGGAGAAGCTGGCTCGAACGCCCGCTCCACCCTTGCCCCCGCAACCTTCCGAGCGAGAGATCAAAGCGATGCTCCGGAAGCGTGGACTCGGAAAACTCGTGAAGAAAAAACGGGCTAAGTCTGGCGGTTGACTTCAAAAGTGTGAATCCTTCATAGGTTGTTAAATGACGCTAACGTAGAAAATAAACAGGGGCCGAGTAGGTGGTTTTGATGGATATCGAAGATATAGCAAGGGCCGCACAGCTCGCGTCCGCGTTGGAGGTTAGCGGGTACCCAAAGCCGGGAAATGTTCACAGAACTGCGGATCTCAAGGGAATGACGTTCGAGCATTTTATAGCGAGCTCCATCGCGATAGGCCCCGTTCTGCTTGATGTGGCCAAGAAAGGGTTCAGGGCTGGAAAGGGAGAGATCAAAACGGTGGATATTGGAGTTGGAGGAGCAATAAAAAGCGCGATTGGAAACACAATGAAATGGCAAAGAGATGGGAACACAAATCTGGGCATCGTGTTGCTCCTAACGCCGCTTGCGGCAGCAGCAGGAATGACGCTGGCCAAGGAAGGTAAAATCCAAATGAAAAAACTTAGGACAAACCTCTCATGTGTCCTGAAATCCACGACCCCTGAGGATGCGCTAAACGTCTACGATGCAATCTTGATTGCGAACCCGGAAGGTCTTGGGAAAGTGGATGAACTCGATTTAAAGAATGAAGCATCGAAGAAGAAGATAAAAGAGGAACGAATCTCGCTCTATGAGATAATGGCCATCAGCTCAGGGTGGGACAACATATCCAAAGAATGGGTCACAGATATGCAGATAACTTTTGAGTTCGGTTATCCGCTCGTGAGAAAATTGTACGGGCGAACTAAAAACATGAATACGACGACCGTCCAGAGCTTTCTTGAGATACTCTCAAAATATCCTGATACCTACGTGCGAAGAATACATGGCAAAAAAATCGCGGAGAAGGTCTCGGAGAAGGCGAGAGCCATCATCGAGAAAGGAGGGATGTTAACAAGTGCAGGGAGAGTCCTCATCAAAAAATTTGACGAGGAGCTGAGGAAAAAAAGCATAAATCCAGGAACAGCAGCTGACCTTACATCTTCTTCTCTAATGCTGGCAATCCTCGATGGGTTGAGGCCTTGAAATGAAGATGCAAGTTATGTCCTCCTTGAATAAAATAGGACTGACAAAGCAATCTCCGGCAGAAATCGTTCTGACCACATTCTCGCCTGATAAAAAGCCCCACGCATCAGTCATGGGTATCAGAGCAATGGGAGGATCAAGGGTGATGCTAAGGATTTTCACCAACACTAGAACCTTCCGGAATATCTTTCAATCCCGGGCCGCGGTTATAAACATCGTGAAGGATGTGAATCTGCTGGCATCCCTTGCTTTAAAAGGATTCCCCCGCTTTGGTAAAATTACGCTAAAATTCGTGAAATCAGGGTACGCGAACGCGCCTAGACTGGCAAAAGCCGATGCCCGCGTGGAGGTCGAGGTTGAGAAGGTAGAGCGAGCAAAGATTTCGGACGAGATCGGCAGTTCAGAAGTGGCTTACGTTACCGCGAGGGTGAAAAATATTGCGGTAATAAATCCGTCAATCCATCCGTTCAAGAGATCCGAATTCTTTGTGATCGAGTCCGCAATATTGGCAACTAGAATAAAGGAAGCGTTAAAAAACGGTAGAAATGAAGTGGCGAAAAGGAAATTCCTAGAGCTCATAGGATATATTGAAAAATGTCGACGAATCGCCCCTGACTCAGGGGAGCTAAACCTGATGATAAAAATTAAAGATCTCTTCAAAAATGAAATGGGGTAGTGAATTGGGAAAAATTGGATGGGGCATAACAGGGGCGGGACATCTTCTTCAAGAAACATTCGATGTCATGGAGAAACTAGCGAAAAAGCATTCGGTGTCGTGCTTCATTTCCTCAGCTGGAGAAAGAGTCGTTCACATTTACGGGCTTCAGCAAAAGCTGAGCGAGATTTGCCCGGGTAATTACTACCAAGAAGTGATCCTTGAAACCGAGCAGGGTGCCGCGTTCCCGCTAGCGGGACGTTTCCTAAGAAAAACCTACGATGCTCTAATCGTTTCACCCGCGAGTGCGAATACGGTTGCAAAAATTATCGCTGGAATCACTGATACCTTAGTTACAAACGCCATCGCACAGGCTGAGAAGGGAGAAGTACCGATAATAATTGTTCCGAGCGATCAGATCGGGATTAAAAAAACGAGACTTCCTTATGTGATAAACCGAGAAATTTGTCTGAAGTGCGAGGCGTGCTCGATAATCGCTCTTTGCCCATATGAAGCAATAGTTCTCTCGGACCGCCTGCCAAAAATAGACCTCACCAAGTGTGAGGGGTGTGGCATTTGCCTCAGAAAGTGCCCCCATGGTGCGGTCACTTTTGGCCAAAGAGTTAGAGTTACCCCCAGAAAAATTGATATTGAAAACGTCAAGAAGATGCGGAAAAACAAAAACTATGTTGTACTCAATAGTCCGAAAAAAATTCCAAAAACTCTGAATAAAGTTCTCTGAGTGATACCTATGGGTAAAAAAATATTGTTGGTAACGGCAGAGCTCGCTGAAAAGCTCGTTCGGAGATATGCCGCCGAGAGCTCTCTAGCTTCTGATGTGAAAGTCCTACCCATCTCCGTCGCATCATTCATGACTTCCGAGCTTCTGATAAATGAATTAAAAAAGATCAAATTGAACGACCTCTCGATGATCCTCGTTCCAGGGCTGGTGAGATCCGACTTGGAGAGAGTAGAAGAGGAGCTTGGGTTGCCTACTTTTAAGGGGTCGAAGTACGCCGCAGACATCCCCCTCGTGCTGGACAATCTGGATAAAATAGAGCTTTCAAAAGAGAACCCAGCATGCGAGCTCCTAAATTCTGATATCAAAGCCTCAATAGAAAAACAACTTAAAATGGCCGAGGAAGTCGCTAAAGAAAAACTTTCTGAACCCCACAATTTCTTGATTGGGAAGGGCAAGGCGGCGGTCGCCGCTGGTAGAGATTTTCCCCCAAGGGTCATTGGGGAGATAGCCGATGCCCCCCTCCTTTCAGATGAGAAAATCATTGAAGTTGCCAAACGGTACCTCCAAAGCGGGGCGGAAATCATCGATATTGGAATGCTCGCAGGGAAGGAAATGGCGGATGAAGTTCCGAGGCTCGTATCCATCCTAAGGGGTAATTTTGATGCCCCGATAAGTGTCGACACTTTTAACAAAGCTGAAATCAAAAAGGCCATCGAGTGTGAAATTGATTTGATCCTAAGCATAAACGGCGCTACCATCGATGAATTTCAAAATCTTGACGTGCCCGCTGTCCTCGTCCCAATAGATCCCAAGCGCGGTCATTATCCGCGCGCGCCAAAGGAGAAGGCCAAGTATTTGATGAAACTGGTGGGAAAATCAGAGAAACTCGGATACGAACGGGTGATAGCCGATTCCATTCTAGAACCCGTTAACCGGGGATTTGTTGAGTCCTTGCTGTCCTTCTACGAGTTGAGGGGACTTAACCCAGAACTCCCGATCCTGATAGGGGTAGGAAACGTGATTGAGCTTTACGATGCAGATTCAGTAGGTATGACCGCTTTGCTCGTTGGAGCTGCAAGCGAACTAGGGGCAAGTTTAGTGCTCACAGTGGAAGCGAGCGACAAAACACGGGGAAATGTTGCGGAGGTCAAGAAGGCAAGGGAGATGATGACGATATCGAAGCTAAGGTCCACCGTCCCCAAGGATTTAGGGTTGGACCTTCTGATTCTGAAGGAAAAAAGAAAGGTTTTCGATCAATACGATAAAAACGTCGAGAAGATGGCAAGGGCAATCCATGCATCGGCCAAGAGAGAGTTTAAGCTTGATCCAAAGGGCTTCTTCAAAATTTTCGTTGACAAATCTGAGATAGTCGCCGTCCTGTACGCTGGAAGAGACCCAAAAATCGTGATAAGGGGGAAAACCGCCGAGGGGATATGCGATGAAATCATCAAAAGAGGCTTGATCGACGAAATCGAACATGCTGCATACTTGGGGCGCGAGCTCCAAAAAGCCGAAATT
>JABUBL010000006.1_pt1 | contig 37615 bp, 43 predicted proteins | sample 7240371 | NCBI WGS metagenome assembly JABUBL01 (sample SAMN07256343, study PRJNA390944) | subsurface metagenome | isolation source: Methane hydrate marine sediment | place: Pacific Ocean: Eastern North Pacific, ODP site 1244 | collected 2002
AATTATATCTAACCGCAACGTTATTGGGCAACCGCTTGGCTGGGTGCCCATTCAAAAACGAGTATGGAATAGGTTCAATTAAGCCCTTAATAAGCTTCTCTCTCAGTTTCATCAATCGTTCACTTTCAGCCCACATTTCTTTTTTGGCTATTTCCGCTGCTTTCCCAAACCCCACGACGCCAGGAACATCTTCCGTTCCCGACCTTAAGCCTTGTTCTTGCCCTCCGCCGTGAATTATAGGTTCTATGTGCACGCCCTTTTTTACACAAAGCGCCCCCACGCCCTTGGGTCCGTACATGTCGTTTGAGGAAATTGTAAGCAAGTCTATCCCTTCATTCTTTACATCTATTGGAGCCTGTCCGTTTGCGGCTGCCGCATCCACATGTAAATAGGCATTTTTGCTGTGCACTATTTGACTAATTTCTTTTATGGGCTGTATTGTCCCAATTTCGCCATTTGCATACATAATGGAAACGAGAATTGTTTCGTCAGTTAACTGCTCCTCCAAGCTCTTGAGATCTACAAAACCGTACTGATCAACCGGTAAAAAGGTGACTTTGAACCCTTTCGTTGTCAAGAATTTGCAAGGATTAAGCACCGACATGTGTTCGATGCTCGAGGTGATGATATGTGATCCGCGTTCTTTGTTACGGTAGGCAATTCCTTTAATAGCCATGTTATTGCTTTCCGTTGCCCCCGATGTAAAAATGATTGACTCTTTTCTTTCAGCGTTAATTAATTCCGCAACTTTTACCCTTGCATTTTCTAATGCTTGCTTTGTTTCTTGACCAAAAGAATGAACAGATGAGGGATTAACATGAAATGAACCCTCATAAGGCAGCATAGCCCCTATTACACGAGGGTCAACAGGTCTTCCCGCAGAATGATCCATGTAGACACGTTTCGCCGACATCATTTCACCTTTTTAATCAAGAAACTAACCTTGTTCCCCTCCTTGCTTACGCTCAATAATTCTTGTTCTAGATGTTTTACAAGACTTCGTATATCTGCCTCCGCTGCAGGATCATCAGCTACCACTTCTATAGTTTCTCCAATTTTCATTTTGTCCAATTCTATTCTTGTCATGTAAACCGGTTCCGGACAATATAAACCCAGGCAATCTAGAGTTCTATCGGGTTTGGCTTTCATAATACTTCCTCAAACATAAGAGTTTTATAATGACTACATAAAAATTACCTAGGCCTAAATGAAGTGAGTATCTTATGGCTGAAAAAAGGAAGAAGTTAGCAATAATAGTTCACAGCGGCACTTTAGACAGGCTCTATTGCGCTTTCATACTTGGTTCTACAGCAACTTCCATGGGTATGGAAGCCCATTTCTACTTCACTTTCTGGGGCCTCAAAGCGCTCGTAAAGGGAGGCCTAGAAAAAGCCGGATTGCCAGCCACCTATAAACATATGGAAGAAAAAATGAAAAAGAAGTTGGAAGAAATGAAATATCCCAAGCCCTACGAACTGCTTAAAAGAATGAAGGCATCAGGGTTGTTTAAGATATATGCCTGCAGCCCAACTATGGAGATGTTCAGCGTGAAGAAAGAAGACCTTATCCCTGAGGTAGATGAAATCGCCGGCGCATCAGCTTTCTTAGATCTTGCCTCTGATGCAGATATTACCCTCCTCGTTTAACTCAAAAGGGTTTTAATTTTCTAGCGGTATGATATTTTGAGGTGATGCTGTTGGATGTTAAACTTTTGGTTGACGGTGAGGAGATAGACTTAAACGAGTTCGTCGTGAAAATCCTTAGCGGAACTCTTGTGGGAGCAGTGGATTCTCTGCGCGGAATAAAGGGGGACTGGAAGGAAATTGAGGTAAAGGTAACAAAGTAGACAGATGAAGAACATGGACGAAAGTGAGAAAGTATTTCACGCTAACTAGAAGAGGGAAACCATGAACCAACCCAAACCAAAAATTTTAGTTGTTTTTTATTCAATGTATGGCCATATTTTTGCCATGGCCAAGAAGGTTGCCGAAGGTGTTCGGGAGACAGGCGGTGAACCAATCGTCAAACAGGCTGCAGAACTTATCCCCGAAGAGTTCTGGAATGATGGGATAAAGAAAGCAAAAGAAACGATGAAGGAAATTCCAGTTGCCGACCCTCGAAAAGACCTGAAAGGCATTAATGGTTTGATAGTTGGAACACCGACCCGATTCGGCAACATGGCGGCCCAAATGCGAAATTTCTGGGATCAGACCGGTGCCGACTGGGCCAGTGGCATCCTTATCGGCAAACCTGCAGCGGTATTCACCTCCACTGGCACCCAACATGGTGGGCAGGAGACCACCATCATCTCGACCATGATAACGCTCCTGCACCATGGCTGTGTTTTGGTAGGTTTGCCCTATTCTTTCAAGGAGCAGATGACCTTGGAAGAAATAACTGGAGGCTCGCCATACGGGGCTTCAACCATCGCTGGCCCGATGGGCGAGCGGATGCCCTCGAAAAATGAACTGCAAATGGCAAAGGATTTGGGTAAACATCTGGCAACGATTGCCGGAAAGTTGATTTAAATAAATTCTTTTAATACACCTTGAATCGATGACAACGGTTTTTCTTCTGCCAAAAGACGATCGCCCATTAGCTGCTTTTCATAAATCTCCTTTTCCACGCGGTAAAAAAGCCCGATAGGGATTCGGTCATCCCACTCCTTGGCTTTCTCCCATGCCGCCCCGAAGTCCTCCACATTGTGCCCCTCCTTGTTGAGGTCATAGACCTTGGGCTTGAATTTCTGCAGGGTGGGGTTGAAGCTCGGGCAGTCCTGTAGTACGTCGATGAAGGCGAAGCCCCTGTGTCGGGCCGCCTGCAGGATGAGCGAGCGCAAGTGCTGCATGTCCCCAGTGAAGCCCCGGGCCACGAAAGTCGCGCCGGATGCCAGCATCAGGTGCAGCGGGTTAAGCGGGGTCTCGAAGCTCCCCTTGGGGGCTGACTTGGTCTTGAACCCCATGGGAGTAGTGGGCGTGACTTGGGAAGTTGTCAGGGCAAAAACTTGATTGTTGTGCACGATGACGGTGGCATCCAGATTTCTCCTGGCCGTGTGGATGAGATGACTGACCCCCTCGTCGTAGGCATCGCCATCACCCGCAAACCCGATAACTTTCAGACGCTGGTTCGCAACCTTTACACCCATGAGGGGCGGTATTACCCTCCCGTGCAGGCAGTAGAAGCTGTTGACTTTGATGTAGTCGGATATCTTGCCGTGGCAGCCGACCCCGGACGAGATGACGATCTGCTCTGGCTTCACCTCCCCAGACTGCACGAGCTCAGCCATCGCCTGTTTGGCCGCCGTGAGGATGCTAAAGTTTCCACACCCAGGACACCACGTATTCTTGGCTATGGTGTCAAATTCTCTCACGTCCATCCGAACACTTCCTTTAGCTTCTCCGCAAGCCCCACGGGGTCGAAGGGCCTTCCGTCGTTCTTGAGTATCGCCTTCTGGATGTAGTGCCCCGTCTGCTCCCTGATGAGCGAGCGAAGCTGCCCGGTCATGTTCACCTCAACGCAGACGATGTCCCTCGCTTGCTCTAGGTGCTTTGTCACTTCCCAATCCGGGAATGGGCTTAGATAAATAATTTGCAGAAACTTCAGCGGCTTGTCGACGAGTTGCATCGCCTCAAGCACTGCCCCTTTTGTGGACCCCCATGCCACCACCAATTTCTCCGCTTTTGGGTTGCCGTGAATCTTCACGGTCTCTCGCCCTTTGAGATCCTCGATTATTCCATCCATCTTGCGTAGGCGCTTCTGCATCATCTTTGTCACGTTGTCGGGGGTTTCAATCGCGTGCCCGTACTCGTTGTGTTCATAACTCGAGACCTTGATCACTGCCCCAGGCGTTCCTGGAAAGAGCATGGGAGAGACTCCGCTGTCGGTGAATTTGTATCGTTTGTACTCGCCTTCCCAACTTTCAGCGACGTTGCTGGGCTCCACGGTCACCTTCCGCTCGTCAATCGGGATGCTCACGTAGCTCTCAATCAGGTGCTTGTCCATGAGGATTATCGCTGGGACCTGATACTTCCAAGCCAGATTAATAGCCTCGCCAGCATTTACGAACGCTTCATCAGGATCTCCCGGAGCCACCACGATGCGGAGGAACTCCCCATGCCCAGCGTGGAGCACGAACCTCAGGTCGGCCTGCGCTGTGTAAGTCGGTACTCCCACAGCAGGTGCTGGGCGCTGCCCCACCACAAAGACCACAGGTACCTCTGATTGACCCGCCATGCTGAAGGCCTCCTGCATCAGCGCGAACCCACCCCCGGCTGTGCCGACCATACACCTAGCCCCACCATAGGCAACTCCCAGCGCCATGTTCGCCACCCCTACCTCGTTCTCGGGGTGTATCACTGCTATTTTGAGCTGGTCCTGGTGGGTTCCCATAAAGGATAGAAGGCCAGTAGAAGGAGTCATCGGGTAAGCGATGTAGACCTTCATTCCAGCCTTGACTGCCCCGAGCGAAACAGCCTCAGCCCCTGAGATGAAAAGCGTCGAGTCGCGCTTGATGGGTTTGAGCTTGAGGATTGGATCGAAGTTCTGCTTGGCGTGGTCGTACCCCATCTTCGCAAGCCTGATGTTTTTATCGGCTCTTTTGCCGTAGGCCCATGTCAAGATTTCATTTATGGGCTCGAGTGATATGCCATAAAGGTGGGCGATGGCTCCGATTAAAGCCGAGTTCCTCATTATTGGGATGCCCTCGATCTCCTTGATCATACCCGAAAGTGGGATGGGGTGAGATTTGTACGGCCCTTCGTAACTCGCCTTGTCGCTGTCGAAGAGGACGCGCCCGCCTTCCGTCAGCTCATTTTCGTGGCAGGCAATGGTGTCCTGGTTGAGGGCTGCAATCAGCTCTACCGCTTCCAGATTGCTCCACACTCGGCGACCTGAGGCCCTCACTTTACAAAAGTTGTGGCCGCCGCGGATGAGTGATTGGTAGTCGTTTATGACGAAGGCGTAAAGGCCGAGGCGATTAAGGGTCTTGCCCAGGAGCTCTGCCGTCCGCATCACCCCGTCTCCTGCCTGCCCGCCAATCAGAAAGGAAATATCTTGCATAGCTCTCCCTTTGAGACCGCTCATTTATCTAACATAGGCTTCTTTACCCTTTCTTCTTTTGCTAGCCTATTTTATCTATTAGATTAAACATGCTGCAAAGAGGCGCGAGGATAAAATGCCGAAATTAATCCTGTTCGACGTGGACCAAACGTTAGTGGATGCATTAGCACATCACAATGTCGCTTATAAAAAGGCGTTTAAAGAAGTTTTCAACGTGGACGCTAAACTCACCGACATAAAATTTGCAGGAAAAATCGTTCCAAACATAATCCGAGAATTGGGGGAGCTCAAGAGAATTCCAAGGGACGTAGTAGAGTCGAGACTCATAAAAGCGATTGAAAGGGTAGAATCTTTTTTCACGGAGTCGGTTGACAAGGATGAGATGAGGGTCTTACCCGGCGTGAGGGAACTATTGGAAAAACTTAAGGAAAGAAATTACATTCTAGGCGTGGTGACGGGCAATCCTGAAGGCATAACCCAATCCATTCTTGAGAAAGGAGAACTCAAAGGTTATTTCGACATCCTTGTCTACGGCTCAGAAGACAAGAGTAGAGTCGAATTGGTAGGATTGGCTATAGCTGAAGCGGGACGAAAGTTCGGCACAAAATTTTTTGGTAAAGATGTCGTGATCGTGGGGGATTCCATCCACGATATAGATTGTGGCAAACCTCACGGCTCCATAACTATTGCCGTAACTACTGGATTTTATTCAAAAGAGGAATTGATGAAACATTCGCCAGACTATTTATTCAAGGATCTGGCTGACCCCAAAATCTTGGAGGTCTTGCAGCAACCGAAATAACCTCTAACCCTCACCTTGCAGAAGCTGCGGCTACCGTGAAAATTGTTTCTCTAAAGTGCTGCCAAAACTGACAAATACCAAGCAAAAGAGGTTATTAAAAACTGGGTGATGAAAAATGGCGAAGAAAGGCGAAAAGTATAAGTGTGAAAAATGTGGACTCGTGGTGGCAGTTGACAGCGACTGCAATTGCGAGGTATGCGACTTAATTTGTTGTGGCGAACCGCTGAAGAAAGTTTAAAATTACCTCTGCTTTAAAACTGCTACAAAAGCCTTTTTTCTCCTTTTATCGTCTGAATTTTCGTGATGTCTTGAGTAACCTCAAGGCAGCCCAAGTAGTTTCCGTTTTTGTCCCTCACGGCAAAATACCTTATGCAAATTTTTCTATTGTCTAAATCTATCCAGAATTCAGCGGAATCTCTCCTGTTGTTTTTGAAATCTTCTAGTATTTGGTTTACTTTGTGTAGGCTTTTCTTTGGGTGACAATCTTGAACCTTCCTGCCGATGACCGAAGGGGGGCGAGGGAATATCCTGTTGCCATCCTTGTTGAAGTACCTCACCACATCGTTTTCGTCAACGAAGCTTATCTCCACAGGCAACGTTTCCAACAAGGCATCTAACACTCCTTTGCCGAGATCTCCGGTCAAAAATTTGCCTCCTTTTGTTATTGGCGCTCCCCGCACTATTTTACCTATTCAGGACCAACTCTAAAAGATCGTGCTAGGATAGTTTTGAGGGCCTGATGATGCTTTTTTTCGTCCTCCAAGATGTGCTGGAGTATTACCCTTGCGCCTTCGTCTTCCACCTGCCTGAGGATAGACTCAGTGTATTCTAACATTGCCTGTTCTATGGTGACATGTTCTTCCAGAGCCTTTCTAACAGCTAGTGAGTCCACATATTTCTTTATCCCATAACTCCAGAGGTTTAAGGGCCTCTTCTGGAGCGCATTAGCCAGAGATTGAAGGATTTTAGCGTGTTTCAATGAGTCTAATCGCATTTCGTACAAAAGCGATTTTGCAACTGGGTTATCGAGCATCTTCTCATTCTCAGCGCAAGCTTTCGCGGCTTTTCGTTCCAGTCTTATCTGAGCTTTAAGTACTTCGATCAATTTCGGTTTTGATGTTTCCATAACCATTCACCTTATCTAGATCTCTCATTTTTATACCTATAATTATAACACTGTTATATAAACTTGGCGGTATGGGGTTCTGTTGTATATTAGTGACTTGATTTTGGGTGGTGCAATTCGAGACTCGGTAATTAAACCCTCGCTTTTCTAGTCAGAGCAGCTAGGAGATCATCGAAGTTCTCGACTATCTTTCTCACCCCTTGGGCGAGCATGTTGTTGACCTCCTCCTCCCGGGCAAACACTCGCATGTCGGTCTTGAGCCCGATCACCAGCTTCCCTCGGGCGCACGCGTACCCCACCTCGAACGCCGTGCCGGAGTCGACATCCGGACCATCGAGGATCGCGACTACGACATCTGCCCCCTCGAGCCCACGAAGGTCCTCCTCGTAAATCATGCGGTATGCCTTACGGCCTCGCTTGCGAATTCGCTTCCAGAGCTCGCCCACCTCGCGCTGGGGCAGGAAGGTTTCGAACCCATGTTTGTTAAGGTATTTATCCAGCTTCAGGTTGAACTCCCGCTCGGCCTGCGAGAAGAGCGGCCCCGCGATGAACACTTTCATCCACCCACCAGCTACTTTCTTAAGCTTAGGGAGCTAAAAATTGTATTGCCGGCGAGTCAGTGGACGACTTCCGGGCGAAAGCCTGAGGAAACTCCGTCCATCTAGCAGGTCCGCGGGCTCGTAAGAGCACGGTTGAGAGACCGGACAATGGCACAGAAACGACACCTCCCGGCTCGCGCGAGGATGCGGCGACGCTGAGGTCGTGCCGGCGAGGATGAAACGGCCAATCCGCGGGATGCAAGGGCAAGCAACCGCCGAGGAACGCCTGCTGAAGGCGGGTGGTAGCCCGCTAAGCTCAATGTCGTCTGAAAACAGAAGACGGGTTACGACTGATTCGCCGGCGCAACTTTCTTTACCCTTATCTGGGTTTCTAGGGTTAGTTAGCCTATTGCTTTTAGCAGTAGACGCTGGGACATTGGGACAGGCTTTGCACATAAATTCAAGTAGATTTCAAGCTACAGCAATTAAGCCTTGGTGGGAATCATTAGGGGAGAACCTGTGGGGAAATTCTTCAAACCGTTACAATGAGTTAATTGCTAAAATGGAGGTAGAGACCTAAATGAAGCTGGGGAAAGCGCTTGAGATTTTAGTGCCCACGTCTTTTTTTAACCTTTTACTAATTCGATCTTCCTTCTCCCAAGGGCCTGGATGTATTCCACCATGCCCCCTTCGCGCACATCTCCCCGAAGGTTTACGGAAATCGGCAACTCGAAGGTCTCGTAGGTCGTGGTGTCCATCAGTTGCGCAGTGTTGCCCACGATTGCTAGCACTTCGGCAATTCCTCGCTCGATTATGGGCACTTCGATTTTTGCGCTCGTGGGCTGAATGATGTAATGCTTTTGGGAGTCAAACAACCCGGTCGATGCTATCTTGGCGTTTTCGTGCCCATGCTTCCCCGATGGTGAGGTTGAAAAACTGACGATGCGACATGGCTCGTCGTCGATTATGATGAAACTCCCCTCCTTTAATTTTCCGACTTCGGTAAGCTTCCTCATCATCAAAACTCCTTTCTAAATTTTAATCTTCTCGAGCTCTGGTACCCCTTGGCCCGTCGCTGCAGATATAAAAATGGCTTCTTTACATAATTCTTGAACCTCTCGCACCCGCTGCTCATCGAGCAAATCAGTCTTGTTTATCACCACTATGACGTTCGAGAATGTCTTTCGGATGTCCTCAAGCAGGTGAAGCTGGCGCTCGAAATCATAACCGCAGGTTCCGGATGGATCCAGCATGAAAACCACGACATCCGCGAGGTGGCGAAGCGCGGCTATGGCTTGTCGCTCGACGGGGTTACGCTCCTCCAGCGGTCGATCGAGCAGCCCGGGCGTGTCGATGATCTGGTAGCGCTTGTACCTGTGCTCAAAATATCCCAGATTCAGCCCCTTGGTGGTGAAGGGATAAGGGGCTATCTTTGGCTCTGAGCCTGTGAGCCGCCGAAGTAACATCGTCTTACCCACGTTCGGGTAGCCCGCTATGACTATGGTCGACATTTCAATGAAGACGGATGGGAGATCAGCTAGCTTTCCCCCCGCCTCCCGCAGGATCGCCAGATGATCGCTCGCTCGCCTCACGGTGGAGGAGATTCGGCCGTAAGCCTGCCTTCGGATGGCGGATGTCCCACCAAGTGAGCTCACAGCTCGAAGTCTTCGAATGTGCTCGCGCTCAAGCCTCCTTATTATTTTAGCGGTGCCATCAATCGCTCCGAGCGACTTCCGCACGTCATCTACGTTCACCAAGGCGGCCACGAGCTCTTTATAAAAAGGAGGCAGGTTGGAGAGCGATGGCGTAGCCGTGACGAGCTTTGTCAAGGTTTCTCTGATGGTCTGGCTCATCACCCTGATGCGCTCGACCTCTCGCCGCTTAGCGATCTCAATATGTTTCCCTCTCGCTCGCATGGCATCAGCTGCCCTCGATGCCCGCCTAAATGCTCTGGTCAGGAGCTCATCGGGGCTTGGAGCGGCTGGAAGCCTTCTAAACTCAAGCTTTTTTGCCAAGGATGCACCAACCTGTCTAGTTGTTCAGAGCAGATAGCCATTGAGTATTTAGGTCTTAGGTGAAGAACTGACTTGAGGTGCAACTTTCAGACTTTAGGTGCAGAAATCATTTTAGTAGCAAAGCCCCACCCAAACGGCGATGAACTATTTATCCGGGGTTAACTTTTTGAGTTACTTCGAAGTCTTTGATGAGGTTAACCGTGGCACTTGGAGCAATCGCCTTAATCTTGTCAACAACCTCTTTTGGGTCTAACACCACGTTTTCCAACTTTATTATGTCCTTCTTGCCCATCTTCGCACTCTTTACGTTTATCGCCATGATTATCGGATTTCCGGCTTCAGGGGTTACTCCTAAGATCTTCATTACATCCAGAGCCTTTCCCGCGGCTATGTGGTCGATCGTGATACCGTCTTTTATCTTACCAATTTTTTCCACCAACTCACCTCCTTCATGAATGATGCACTAGCCATGGGTTATCTTTTGTGTCTAAAAATCCTTCGTCTAGACAAAGCGAGGATGGACTTCCCCCACCAAAATTAATTATTGTGCAGACTAAAACAATTTTCGTCAAAAAACGAATTATTGTGCAAAGCCGCTGGGACAACAAGGTTTATAAACCAGAAGCTGGCATAATCCTAAAACTAAGGTGGTGTTATGGGCTACAATAGACCTAGCTGGAGCCTGATACAGGATAGAGCTACTCGCAGGAAGCTCAGAGACGTTGATAGGCAGCTAGAGGTCGAGAAGGCTAACGCTCTTCTATACTTTTTATACTAGAGATATATTGGGAACTAGGAAAGGACTTTCAATCTATCAGGACTGAAGTCTGCAATGCTTACAATAAACCTAAACTACAGCTAGCTCAAAGTACCCTAAGAAGTCCTCTACAATTGGAAATAGAAGGCTCAACAGCAAGGTTTATGAAAGCGGTATTAATACCCCCTGATACTTTGTGCAAATAGCGAGTTTTAGAGCACTTTCAATAATGCAATGTCTTTTGCAAAGCCTAGATTGAGCTGTTAAGTATAAAAATATAAAACCATGAACCTCTTGAAGAAAAAAATTTTGGGCGATTAATACAGTTGTCACCTATACCTCAAAATCAATGCAATCATCGCCAAGCACAAACCACAAGTCACAACACTAGACAAAATGAGGGCAACCACGTGAGCCGAAATTCCATAAACGATCCAGAGAGAAGCGCCCGCAAACAATATTATCCAAAAAGGTAAGGAGATGTCCCTGGCCTGCTTCGTCTTGGCTGTTTTCAGTATCTGCGGAAGCATTGACCCGTTTATCAAACAAGCCGCAACGATTCCGATTATCTCGATTTCAATCGCACTCATATAGGACCCGCTCACTCCAATGTTTTATTCACGGATGAATTAGCATGGTATCAATAAATAGGTGCGACACTTAGTTAATGATTACAGACTCGTGGGGTCCGTTGTTTCTTCAACCTTTAGAAGGTTACCCTGAGCTTACTACCATTACCCAAATGGTTATAGCTCGCAATTCTGAATAACGTGCGGTTGAAAAATGGGAAAGAAGTGGGGTCACTACAAGGCGGGCGGGCGAAGCCAACCCGTGACGTGCGTTTACTGTGGTCGCAGGACGCCGCGCATCAAAGCGGTGTCCGTCAAGAAGCATTCCGGGATAGACACCCGAACGATTCCCGGCGTCGACCGGAGGCTCGTCTTCCTTCCTCAGATGAAGGCCTACGCGTGCATTTCTTGCGCCAAGCACCGCAAGCTGATAGGAAAAAAGGACTAGATAATGTTGAAACAGTCCTTGTCACGGAAGATAGCTTGACTTTGCCCGAAAAGAGTCTAGATTTAGTCTTCATGCGTAATGTAACTCATCATATACCCAATCGAGTGGAGTATTTCGGAAAATTGAAAGCCTTGTTGAAACCTGAAGGAAGAATCGCCATAATCGAGTATAGACGTGGTGGGCGATTCAGCTTTCGAAGAATGTTTGGGCATTATGTCCCTCGAGAAATCATTATCGAGGAAATGAGCAAGGCCGGATATAGATTAGAGGAAGACCTAGATTTCTTGTCAGAACAATCCTTTACAATTTTTTCCCTGAAAGTATAGGAAACTTCAATGGAATTTCTACCTAAAATCCCTAAGTTGACGGGATTCTCCGATCACCGCGGGCTGATTTGATCGCCTTTACCATTTCGCGAATTTTTTTTACCCTATCTTTTGCTTGCTCGACGAGGGTCCCAGTTACAATTATCTCGGCTCCGGCTCTTGCGCGCTCCTTTGCGACTTTTTGGGTCCTTACCCCGCCCCCCACGATGAGCGTCACCTGCGTCGCCTTTCGCACCGCTCGCACCATGTTTGTTGGTACGGGTATGGCTGCCCCGGAACCAGCCTCGAGGTAGACAAACCTCATGCCCAGATATTGCGCCGCGAGCGCGTAGGCCACGGCCAGCTCAGGTTTGGCGCGAGGGATTAGGTCTGCCTTCCCGACTCGTCCAGCTTCCCCGCCGGGCGCGACCAATAAATATGCCATCGGTAGGGTTTCAAGCCCGAATCTTTTAACGAGCGGTGCGCCGCGGCGCTGAGCGCCGGTGATAAAGTAGGATTCGCAGGAATTGAGCATGCTCATGAAGAAAATTGCGTCGGCATGCCTGCTAATGCCCGCTTCGTTCGCAGGAAACAAAATCACTGGCAGGTCAACAGCCTTTTTTATCCAGAGTACCGTGTCGTCGAGGAGCTTACCTCCCGCGCGAGTTGAACCTCCAACCATGATGCCGTCACTACCAGCAGCCGCCGCGCCCGAAGCTATTTCAGCAGAAATTTTTGGTGATTGTTTCGCTGGGTCGATAAGCGTTAAATGAGCAGCGCCGTTTCGAGCGATTGCATCAAGCAGGTGCTTTTCCACCTTACCCACGTGGCTCCCTCGACTTTGGTCTTAGCCCGCCGTATCCGCATTTTCTACACTTGGTCGCCTTCCAAGGATTGCGGGCGTTGCACCGCATGCATATCTTCACCTTGAACAGGCGCCGGGCAGCTACCTCAAACTTCACCACATTATCACTTCCTTGCCCTAACTTCTTCGAAGACCGCGGGTAGCTTCTCGATTAGGTCTGAAGCCAATAACTCGTAACCCCTCTCGTTATAACACAGATCGCCCGCACGCCCGCAGGCCCAAGCCCCCGCGACCGCCGCCTTAAAGGGCTCCACCCCCTGCGATAGGAATGCACCGACGACTCCCGCGAGCACATCGCCCGTGCCCCCGACGGTCATCCCGGAGTTGCCCGTGTAATTGAGCTTCACCTCCCCAGCGGGCGATGCGATGACGTCGACCCACGCCTTCAACAACACCGTACAGCCGAGCTCCTTTGAGGCGACCATGACCTGCTGGGTCCGTCCCTTGATGTCGGTTGGCAAGTCAACGCCCGTCAGCAGCTCGAACTCACGAGTGTGGGGCGTCAGGACCCACGGCATCCCTTGAGGCAAACCCCGCTCGGACGCCAGCGCCTTCAGCCCATCCGCATCGAACAGCGTGGGCAGGCTCGGGTACTCCTCCTTAAGCATGCGTGCGAGCTCCAAGACGGCATCGCGTGTCTTCGCGAGCGTGCCAAGCCCGGAACCCACGACCACGGCCGTCGCGCCTTTGAACTCGTTCCGCAATTCTGAAAGCGCGGCAGGTTCGAGGTCGCGACATGGGAGTTTGATGGTGATGAGATCGGGTGAGAATGAATTGATTGTCCAAGCTGCTTTTTCGGGCGCGGCGATGATCGCAAGGTCGACGCCGGAACGCAGCGCGGCCAGGCCAACGAGTGCTGGAGCTCCAACGTAGCGTAAACCCCCTCCGACGACTACCAACCTTCCATAATCGCCTTTGTGTGCTTCCCGCCTCCGTTTCGGTAAAACGGTTGACACATCCTTTTTTTCGACACGCATTTTGGGAGTTACCATGAGTGCACCACTGAAGGAAAGGGCTCGGTGAGATATAAAAACTTAAGCAGCTTGCCGTGTTGAGCTGCCGCAATTATTTAAGTAGATACCATTTGAGTAAAGCTGTGAGGTGGTGCTCTGCCGAAACCTGTGTGGGTCAAAGGCGGTCCGCACATCGTAAAACCGATTCCCGGCTCGCGAGCGAAGAGGATAGTCGCACGTGACGAGAGGGTGATATCCCCCTCCTACACTCGAACCGAGCCAATTGTTGCAAAGGAGGGCTGGGGCTGCTACGTGCGAGATGTTGACGGGAACGTCCTGCTCGACCTCACTTCGGGCATGTTCGTCCTCAACTACGGCCACTCCCACCCGCGACTCGTCCGCGCCGTCGAGCGGCAGGCTACGAAGCTCACGCACTTCGCCGGTACCGATTTCTACTACGAAGCGCAGGTCGAGCTCGCGGAGCGACTCGTCGCGATCGCCCCGGGTAAGTTCACAAAGCGGGTGTACTTCGGGAACTCTGGTGCCGAGTCGGTTGAGGCTGCATTCAAGTGCGCTCGCTGGCACACACGGAGGCCACGCATGATCGCGTATACCGGCGCATTCCACGGTCGGACCTTCGGGGCGATGAGCCTATCCTCGGTAAACATTGTGCACCACCGCTACTTCGCCCCCCTCGTGCCAGGGGTGAGCTTCATGCCCTTCCCCTACTGCTACCGCTGCCCCTTCGGTCAAAGCTACCCTGGGTGCGACTTCCTGTGCTTCGAGTTCATCCGCGAATATCTTCGAAAAGTGATACCGCCCGAGGAGGTTGCCGCGATCATCACCGAGCCCATCCAAGGGAGCTCGGGCTACATCATTCCCCCACCCGAGTATTACCCCATGCTAAAGGAACTCTGCGATAAACACGACTGGCTCTTCATAGCCGACGAGATTCAAACCGGTTTAGGGCGCTCGGGAAAGATGTTTGCGATGGAGCACTGGAAGGTTATCCCTGACATCGTCTGCGTTGCGAAGGCATTGGCCGGCGGGATGGCCCCAATAGGAGCAACGATAGCCAACGTGAAGGTCATGGATTGGGAGCCAGGAGCGCATGCCTCCACCTTTGGGGGGAACCTGATTGCATGTGCAGCTGCCCTTGAGGGATTAAATATTTTAGAAAAACAAAAGCTCGTTCATCGAGCTGCCGAATTGGGGGAGCTGACGCTCAAGCGGCTGCAGGAGTTCGCTGAGGGGTCGCGCTTGATCGGTGAAGTCAGGGGAAAGGGGCTGTTGTTAGCGATGGAATTGGTTAAAGATAGGCAAACTAAGGAGCGGGCAGTTAAGGAGCGCAACGCGGTGGTGCGGGAGGCCCTGAACCGGGGACTCATCGTTTTCCGGGGAGGGCGTTCGGTAATCCGGATAGCCCCACCACTCACCATAAACCGACGAGAACTCGAGCTAGGCCTAGACATCTTAGGGGATGCCCTTCACGAGGTCGAGCGTAAATGCTAATGCTGAAACAGCACTTCAGCACCAACACCCAAGGGCATCTCGTGATCGGAGGCGCGGACGCGGTCGAGCTTGCCGAGCGATTTGGGACGCCCCTATATGTAGTCGACGAGCAGCGCGTGCGTGAGAACTACCAGCGGTTCTACCGTGCCTTCGCCGAGCGATGGTCAAGCGTACTTGTCTGCTACGCCCTCAAAGCGAACTTCAACTTGGCGATATGTAAAATTCTCCAAGGGGAAGGCGCCGGAGCCGATGTCAGCTCGGGAAACGAACTCAGAAACGCTCTCGGGGTGGGAATTCCGGGAAATCGCATGGTCTTCAACGGCAACTACAAATCGCTCCCGGAGCTCGAGCTGGCCATAACCAACAACGTCCTGATAAACGTCGACAGCCTCCAGGAACTCGAGGCCATTGAGGGATTGGCCTCCCGCTTGGGTAAGAGAGCGCGGATTGGGCTTAGGGTGAACCCCGACGTGAAAACGCCGACTCACCCTTACATAGCCACCGGGCTGCGGGATAGCAAGTTCGGCTTCGACGTCGCGAGCGGGCAGGCGATCGAGGCCTACAAGTTAGCCTCACGAATGCGGAACATCGAGGTCGTTGGTATACACTCCCACATAGGGTCTCAGATCCTAGATGTGGGACCCTTCGAGGAGGAGGCTAAGAAGCTCATGGCGCTCGTCGCAGAAGTCAAGAAGCTAAACATTAACCTCCAATTCGTTGATCTGGGGGGTGGCATTGGGATACCATACAAGCCAGATGACCCCGAACTTAAACCCGAAGAGGTCGCGGAACACGTCGTATCGGTGGTCAAGCGGGTGGTCGAGAAAAAGAATCTTGCTAGACCAACGCTTGTTTTCGAGCCGGGGCGATACATCGTCGCTGACTCCGGTGTGCTGCTGGCCCGTGTAGGGTACACTAAAAAGCGGCCGGACATGCCAACTTGGATAGCGGTCGACGCAGGAATGAACGCACTGATCAGACCGGCCCTCTACGGCGCGTACCACCACATCGAGCTCGCGAACAAAATCCGAGAAAAAAATGAGCAACTCGTCAATGTCGCTGGGCCCCTCTGCGAGTCCGGTGACTTCTTGGGCAAGGAGCGCAGGCTACCCGCCGCCAAACCCGGAGACCTCGCCGTGATCTTCGATGTCGGGGCTTACGGTTTGGTTATGTCGAGCCAGCATACAGCACAGCCCCGTCCCGCAATGGTCTTGGTAAATCGTGGCAAGGCCGAGATCATCCGAAAGCGGGAAAGCTATGAGGACCTAACGCGCCTCGACCAAATCCCCGGGTGGCTGAAGTGAAGCGAATCGTCGTGAAATTTGGCGGGACGAGCGTAGCCGATGGCGAGCGTGTGCGCTTGGGGGCGGAGGCTGTTCATCAGGAGTACCGAAGGGGGACCCAAGTTGCGGTGGTGGTGTCGGCGATGGGGCACGCTACCGACAAGCTGATCCAAGCGGCGAAAGCGAGTACGAGGGGCAAAATAAGCGCAAAAGAACTTGACGAAATCATGGCGATGGGCGAGCGAACGAGCGCCCGGGTCTTCGCCTCTGCACTGCGCAATCTCGGGACGCAAGCGAGACACATCGACCCAGGACAGAAGGAGTGGCCCGTGGTGACCGACAGCAACTTCGGCTTGGCGAACATCGATCTAGCTGAAACGAGGCGACTGACCCAGCGATACATTCTCCCCCTCCTCAAAAAGCGCGTGATTCCCGTGATATGCGGCTTCTTGGGAAAGGATCGGCGGGGGAACATAACGACGATCGGGCGAGGGGGGAGCGATATAACGGGGTTCCTCATGGGGAAGTGTCTGGACGCTGATGAGGTAATCATCGTCACCGATGCCGAGGGGGTGATGAGCGCAGACCCCAATAAACTCAAGGAAGCCCGCCTCATCGGACGCATCTCGGTCGAGGAGATGCGGGACCTAGCACGCTTTGGGGCACAGGTAATGCACCCTCGAGCGATGAATTACAAAGACCCCGGCATAAGCGCCAAGGTTATACACTTCTGTCACGGCAATTTATCTGCTAGTGGCACAGTTATCGTGGGTCCAAATGAGGTGGAATTCGTGGGTGTTCGGGCATATGAAAAACCGCTGGCAATGCTGACGATCATCGGTAGGGAGATGCAAACCACGCCGGGAATTCTCGTGAAAACATCGACACCATTGGGCAATGCCGGGATAAACATTTTCGGTGTCTCGATTGGTCCCAGGTCGTTCTCGATCTACGTTGCGGAGGATGACTCCCGCCGGGCACTCAAGCTGCTGCACAACAACATAACCAAAAACAAACTCATGAAATCGGTGACGAGCGAAGGTAACCTCGCATTGCTCATGGCGGAGAGCGAGCGCTTTATTTATGCCCCAGGTGCTATAGCCAAGCTTTCAAAGCCCCTCGCGCGAGCGCGAATCAATATCATCGAGATTCTATCGAGCCGGACATCGATTAGCTTCTTCGTCAACTGGAAAGACCAGAAAAACGCCATGAAACTTCTCAGGCAGGCTATGAAGGAGGTGGGGTGAATGTTCGAGGGCGCCATGACGGCTATGGTGACGCCATTCGATAGAGAGGGCAAAGTCGATGAGGAAGGGCTACGTGAGAACGTCCGATTTCAAATAAAGAAGGGCGTTCATGGTTTGGTTCCGGTTGGGACAACAGGAGAGTGCGCGACGCTATCTTACGAAGAGCACAACCGTGTCGTTGATGTAGTAGTCGATGCGGCAAAAGGGAAGGTACCAGTGCTCGCGGGAACGGGGAGCAACAGCACTTGGGAGGCAACCATGCTCACGAAACATGCGAAGGAGGTCGGGGCAGACGGAGCACTGCTCGTGGTACCCTACTACAACAAGCCAACCCAGGCTGGCCTCTATCAACACTACAAGCGCATCGCCGAGGAGGTCGATTTGCCCCAAGTGATTTACAATATCCCCTCGCGCACGAGCTTGAACATGCTACCCGAGACCATGGCGAAATTGGCCAAGGTCAAAAACATCGTGGGGGTAAAAGAAGCGAGCGGAGATTTGAAGCAGATCGCGCGGATAATCGAGCTCGCGGGCAAAGAATTTTCGGTGATATCTGGCGATGACCCGCTGACGCTCGAAATCATGAAGCTCGGCGGTGTGGGCATCATCTCTGTCACGTCAAACTTGGTGCCCGACAAATTGGTCAAGATGGTAGACTCCTTCCGGTCTGGTGATGTCCAGACGGCTAAAAGGATTAACGATGAATTAGCACCACTGTTCAAGGCGCTTTTTATCGAGACGAACCCAGGACCGGCCAAGATGGCGATGAACTGGATGGGGATGGCTGCGGGAGGGCTTAGGCTCCCGTTAGTCGAGCTAGAGCCCGAGAACCAAGAGAAATTGCGCAAAGTTTTGGTCGACATGGGGTTGGTTAAGTGATAAAGGTCGCATTATGTGGCGCTTGCGGGCGGATGGGCCGAACTATCTTGCGCGAGATAACGAAGCAGCGCGACATGAAGTTGGTCGCCGCGATCGACGCCCCCCGAACATCCTTCGTCGGGCAAGACGCCGGAGGGTTAGCAGGCCTCACCAAACTAGGCGTGGCGGTGGTCGGTGCTGAAAAATTAACGGATGCCTTAAAGCGGGCGAAGCCAGATGTGCTCGTCGATTTCACCAACGCCAATGCTGCGGTGCAAAACGTCGAGACCGCTGCGAGCCTGCGTATCCCAATAGTGGTCGGCACGACCGGCTTCTCGCGTGAGCAGCTCGAGCGAATCAGGAGTGCCGTGAAGAAAGCCAAGATCCCCGCGGTGGTGGCCCCAAACATGTCGGTTGGGGTGAACGTCCTCTTCAAGCTCGTGGGGGACGCAGCGAGATTGCTCGGAAAGGATTACGATGTTGAGATTATCGAAACCCATCATGTGCATAAAGCCGATTCACCAAGCGGCACAGCACTTCGGATAGCGGAAATCGTAGCGAAGGAGTTCGGCTGGAGCAAAGAAAGCATAAAATGTGGAAGACCCGCTGGCAAAAGACCTCGCGCGAAAGGTGAAATTTACATTCATTCACTCAGGGCGGGCGACATCGCGGGCGAGCACATCGTGACGTTTGCCGCACCCGGTGAACGGGTCGAAGTCATGCATCACGCGCACAGCCGTGAAACTTTTGCGGCGGGTGCAATAAAGGCGATTCGTTTTGTCGTCGAAAAAGGAAAGCCAGGTATTGTGCAAGATATGCGGGATATATTGGGCCTAACTTAAAACCTCTATTTGAGTGGTAAATTGGAAAGAGGAATCCTCGTCTATGCGTTAATCGTAACGATCGCAGCTGCAATTACTTTTACTTTGATCGTCACCGAAGAAAGGACCAAAGTGGAACTACCCACTTACAATGTTGGGGATGAGTGGGTGTACCGATCAACTAACGATATCACGTATACATTCCATTACAAGGTAACCGCTGAGGAAACGCTAGACGATGAAGATTCCTATGTTATTGAAACATCGTACGACCCACCTTTTTTGGGAATCAATAGTGGCGAAACAACGTGGATTAAAAAGGGAACTGGAGATACAATGAAGACGCAATGGTCAGGGCTATATACAGGATTTCCTTACACAAAAACCTGGACGTACAGTTATCAGTACTCAGGAGTAGACAAATGGCCCATTGAAGTCGAAAAAGAATACTCCGTGACCAGGATCCAAACTTACACCATTACCCCCCCTTACCAAACTGGAACCGAAACCAAAACCAGCACGGTAAAGGTGGAAAAAAGGGAGGATGTCACAGTGCCTGCGGGGACGTTCACGTGCTTCAAGGAAGTCTATTACGATGAAGATGGAAACGTATGGTTCACGTTGTGGTATTCGGATGATGTCAAACGGTATGTTAAAACAATAAACAATGAAACTGGGGAAACCACAGAGCTCGTGTCCTACTCCATAAGAGAGGGATTGTTGGCAATTTCAGGACCTGCGGAACTCGAAGTCGGTGATGAATCGACGTTCACAGTTACATCTAGAAGTTCACCAGTTGAGAACGCGTTTGTAGAGGTTGATGGTGATACTAAGAAGTCGGGGGCCGATGGAACGGTTACGCTCGTTTTTGATCAGCCGGGCAACTTTACGGTCACAACAACCAAAGAAGGATATGAAGGGGCATCTATCCCAGTAACTGTCACTGCTCACCCAGAAGGTGCTCCGCATTACGAAATTGTCGCGAGCGTAAATTGGATCAATGACGCTGATACCATTGAGGTGGGGATATACAAACTAGTAGAAGAATTGGACCCGAGTGGGGAAGTATCCGAGGGTACAACCGAGAGGATAAGGTTCGGAGGAGGAGTGGACGCTCCGGAACTCACGGACTATACTCCACCACGCTCCGGTCAGCCGGGGTCTGTGGAAGCTACAGAATTTATAGAAAACCTCATTCCGCTTCGCACCACGGTTTACTTGGACCTCAACGACCTCTCCGTAGGGGGGCAGACTGGACGCCCGTACCGCGGTGAATATGAAAGGTTGATCGCGGTAATTTACACGGTGATTGATGGTCAATGGGTTAACATCAACGCCGAGTTATTGCGATGGGGTCTGGAAGAATATCCAGACTTTGGCTGGCTCAAATATAGATACTACCCCTCGGAGTGGAATCCCGACGATTGGCTGGGGGAGAACTACCCTTACGTTCTAGATTAAACCTCTACGATTTTTTAATCCGATCCCGCCCGTGAAAAGGGCAAGGGCGCCCCAGCCGGCAGAAACGACATTTTTCGACGGGCACTGGTAGAAGTGGTTTTTGCATTCGGCCATATTTTCGCCGATGCAACTCAAACACCAAAAAGGTGTATCTTGTTCTTCGGTTAAAAATGGCCTGAGTTAAGCTATTTTTAAGGACATATGAAACATAGCATAGCGAGGTGGCCAAATGGCAAAAATTCCAGTTGCGGTCTTGGGAGCGACGGGTACAGTGGGGCAGCACTTCGTCAAGCTGCTGTTGAACCACCCCTGGTTCGAGCTGGCTGCACTCACGGCTAGCGAACGCTCTGCCGGAAAACGCTACGGGGATGCAGCGAAGTGGTACCTCAGCGAGGAGGTCCCCGAGCAGGTTGCAGACGTCGAGGTCAGGCTGACGGAACCGAGGGCGGTGGAGGATGCCAAGCTCCTTTTCTCAGCCATGCCCGCCGATGAAGCCGCGAAAGTCGAACCAGCTTGCGCAGAAGCCGGGTTCATCATGAGCTCGAACTCCAGCAATTTCAGAATGGACCCCGACGTTCCCCTGATAATCCCTGAGGTCAACCCGGACCACCTGAAACTCATCGAGGCTCAAAAGAAACAACGGGGTTGGGATGGCTTCATCGTGAAAAACCCCAACTGCACTACAATCGTGTTCGTGCTCCCGCTCAAACCCTTGTTGGACGCCTTCGGAATCAACAGCGTGTTCGTGGCGTCGATGCAAGCCCTCTCGGGCGCGGGGTACGCGGGCGTTCCATCGATGGCGATCGAGGACAACGTTATCCCGTTCATCGCAAAAGAGGAGGACAAGGCGGAGGACGAACCGCTGAAGCTGCTTGGCAAGCTGAGCGGCAAGGACATCGAGCGAGCGCCGATCCGCATTAGTGCGAGCTGCCACCGGGTACCTGTGCTTGATGGCCATACCATGGCGGTTTTCGTCGAGCTCGGGAAGCGAGCAAGCCCCGAGGACGTCGCCGAAGTGCTCTCGAAATTTAAAGCCAAACCTCAAAAACTCAAGCTGCCTTCCGCGCCCGAGCAGCCCGTGATAGTTTCGCCGGAGGAGGACATGCCCCAGCCACGATACGCTCGATACGCGGGCTCGGTTCCGGGCATGGCGGTGGTCGTCGGGCGCGTGCGAAAGGATCCAGCACTTAAGAACGGCATCAAGTTCATCGCCTCTGGACACAATGTGATTCGAGGAGCCGCTGGGGCAGCTGTGCTCAACGCTGAGCTGCTTAAGGCAGAGGGTTACCTGAAGTGAGCAACAAAACTATGGACTCTTAATCGAAAGGATAGCACGAATTCGGTCGTCATAAGAAGGAGTAAATCGATTTCTGCCATGCTTTAAAATGCTTAGAATCTTCAGGATTTTTTCTTTTTTCTCCCTATTAACGATCAAATTTAGTTGGGGAAGTAGCCATCTGAGAGTATTCGATGAATAACGAAGTTCCCAACTCTTTCCATTTTTGCATATCCAGCTACCTTTCTCAACGATTTGTTCCACTTTTTCTAAAAGTTTTTTTGAATTGTTGGCAATGGAAAGTCCCACATGCCAATGTGTCCACTTTTTTTGCTGCCGGCTTTCATAAGCATACAAATGGCCTTCTCCATCGATGACTCCTTCTAGGAACCCCTGTTCATACCCAGTTAGTGCTTTCACCCGTCCACCACCTAAAAAGATATGGATTCTATTTAAGCGGCTTGTCTACAGAGGTCACCGAAAGTATTAACCAAAATTGGTAGCGGGGGCTGGAATTTCCGAGAGAGGCTTCACACCACCCTCTCTTGAACCAGCGACCTCCGGGTATCACAGGCTAAATACCATATGAGCCCGGCGGGCACTCCATGCTGCCATGAGGGCAGAGTAGTTCCCTACCGCTGCTCTACCCCGCTGCTGGTAGTTTCCCCGCTACCAGTAGGCCTCTGCTCGGCTGGCTTTAAGAGTTTGCGCAGCATACCCCCCAGCACGGCTCCCATGCCGACCAGCAAAGCGTAATTCACCAGAGAGAAAATAATATCGCTGAAAAAGAATCCAAATATCTCCATTTGAGTTACCGAATAATTAAGGCCCACATCAGCAGGTGACCAAGTGAGGAAATACGCAAAAATAAGCCCGCCAACGAGCAGGAAAAGAAAACCGGCCATACAACCAATCCGAAGGTGTTTGGTCCACCTACGGGCCTCTTTGGCAAACAAATATCCTGCTATGGCACCAGCTGCCAAAACGCCGATGAAACCGGCCCCAATTATCAAGAGTAAAAAACCCAAGACGAAGCCCAGCAGGACAGGCTTCAAATAATGCGCCCTAGCAATCCCACGAGAGAACATAAACATCATCGCTCCAACTAATGCAAAGAGGATAACAACGTATACTCCAAAAACTAGCGGCTTGTTGAGGGTGTTTACATACAGCCTAGAGGACTCGGATACTTCATAATAATTGTCGCCGGGGAACCGAGCCCTGTAACAGAATATCCCCGAGCTGGGAGCGTCTAGCAGCAGGGTGAAGTACCCATTCTCTTGGGTGGTGGACGAACTCACACTAACCTCGTTGTCCGAAAGGAGCTTGTAGAGAATTATGCTCTCTCCCGCCAAGTTTTCCTCGGTCGTACTCAGGTACCCGCTGAAGACTACGGTTTCTCCGGTAGCTGGCTCGGGCTTATCAACCTTGCAGCTTAAGGACACGGGCCACTTCTCCACCAGAGGTCCATTATCCGTACCAGTTACTGCGTTTTCGCCGGTAGGCGTCTCAACGTAACAGTAAAAGCTATGTGGGCCAACGTTCTCCTTCGCCGTTGCCCAATCGTACTTGTACACTTTGCCGTCCGTGACATCGTCGTCCGTTGGGTCTTCTTCCACCATGTTTTCCGGGCTTCCGTCGATGTAAACCTTAGGGTATCCCGCCACGGGCATGTTGTTTTCATTATCCGTGTAGATGACCTCATATGTAAAAATTGAACCCCATGAACCCCACGGCCCATTCTCAGGGAATACCTGAGCCTCTTCAAGCGTCGGACCGCCCGAGGCACCTGCGTCCGCGCTAGCGACAGCGAAGGAAGAAAGATGAACTAGGCCTATAACTATCAGACCGAGCAGCGCTAACCTGGAAGTGAGCTTGTTCATCGTCCCACCCTAGACCTCGGGAATTAATAAACAAGCGCATCGAGGCAGCAATGCTTATTTAAATACAGCTTCTAGGGTTGAAAAGGTGGCGAGGGTAGAGAGATGAAAAAAGAAAAAATGTACGGTTGGAGAGGGACTGCTCTCAGAGTAAATTTGACGAGAGAAAAAATCACAAAGCAGCCGTTGGACAAAGAGGTAGCAGCGAAATTCATAGGTGGCAGGGGCCTGAACATAAAAGTTCTCTTCGACGAGGTGAAACCGGGAATTGATCCGCTAAGCCCGGAAAATATCCTGTGCCTCTCCTCGGGCCCCCTCACCGGCACCTCAGTGAGCCTATCAAGCAGGATTGAGGTCAGCACTCTCTCACCTTACAGTGGCATCCTGGGGGATGGGAATTCTGGCGGCGATTTCCCAGCATTTCTCAGGCTTGCGGGATATGATCAAATCATTATAACTGGCAGGGCGAGTAACCCGAAGTACCTCTGGATAAACGACGGAAGCGTTGAGCTGAGGGATGCCTCGGACCTCTGGGGCAGGACCACGTGGGAGACCACGGACATGCTGCATGAAGAACTGGGCAAAGATGTCAAGGTTGCGAGCATCGGCCAAGCTGGAGAAAACTTGGTCAGGTTTGCATGCACGGTCTTTGATAGATATTGCACCGCGGCTAGAGGCAGCGGGGCTGTGTGCGGCTCTAAAAACCTGAAGGCGATCGCGGTAAGAGGCACTGGAAAGGTGGAGCTGGCGAAGCCAGATGAATTCGAGGAACTAGCTCGAGAAGATAGGGAGTACTTTCTGAAGGACAAATTTCAGCGAGAAATCCATAAATATGGCACGCACCTTGGCGTGATTCGCTGGGGGCCGGACTATAGGTACTTCAAGAAATCCTTACGCCCAGAAGAGATCCCGGATGGACTCAAACCGGAGGGGTGGAAGAAGTACGAACTCGGAAGGTACGGTTGTCATGGCTGTGTTGTCGCGTGCAAGGATGTTTTTCGAATTCCAGAGGGCAAGTACAAGGGGGAAGTAGGAAAATCCCTCGAATATGAGACAATCTTCTGCACTGGCATCAATTGTGGTATCCTAGATCCATTGGCAATAATGGAAATGGGTAACCTCGCCGATAAATATGGGTTGGACACGATACCGCTCGGCAACACGATAGCCTTCGCCAAAGAGCTCTACAACAGGGGAATAATAACAAAGGAAGATACCGGTGGGCTTTCCCTTGAGTGGGAAAATGTCGACAACCAGATCGAGCTCCTTCACCAAACTGCTTTGAGGGAAGGCTTTGGCAACCTGATAGCTGAAGGGATGTACAGTCTTGCAAAAATCATCGGGAGAGGGGCCATGGACTACTGCTACCACGTCAAGGGGCTCAGCCGCGGTCCTCCCAATTATCCCGTTGGAGTTTTCACCCTAGCCCATGCGACTTCGACCAGGGGCGCCGATCACCTCAGGGGGAGAAGCTGGGCATTCGGCGAGAACGACCCTCATCTCTTTCCGGAATGGGTGAAAAAGGGGCTGGTACCAACAGAACCCGTACCAGCTCTCATTATCTCTGAGAACGCCGTCACGCTTACGGACATGATTGGGCGCTGCAAGGGAAGCGTCAACAACTGGCCCAGCGCTATGCCGCTCGTGTTCAAGTATCCGCTCTGGGAGGGCTTGGTGAAGCTATTAACTGCGGAAACCGGCTTCGAGTACGATGCGGCCAAAATAGTGGAGGCCGCGGAGAGGGTATACACCCTTGAAAGGGCTCTCCTCATCAGGCAGGGGATCACGAGAAAGCAAGACAGGCTTGTGTTGTGGCCGCAAAGGAAGGGCACCCCCGAGGAAAAACAAGACCTGGAAGACCACGCGAAAATGCTCACTGAGTATTACAAGATACGCGGCTGGGATTCCGAGAACGGTATCCCGACCAGGCAGACGTTGGAGCGCTTGGGATTGAAGTACGTGGCCGACGAAATCGAGGGGCATGGGCCATATCCGGAGTGGGACGGTCCACCGCTTTGGCCCCTGGATAAATATCCTCACGGCGGGACTCGCGCTTAGCGTTGCTCAGTCTGCCCTTTTTTCTCTTTTTCCTTGAGGGATCTCAGAACTCGCTCAGGGGTAAAGGGAGTATCACATAGCCTGATGCCGACCGCGTTGTAGATTGCGTTGGAGATTGCCGGAAGAGGACCATTTATGTTTACTTCGCCCACGGTTTTTGCTCCGTAGGGACCAGTTGGTTCGTAGCTGGGAACCAAGATGGTTGTGATTTTTGGGATATCTGGCGCAGAAAATATCTTGTAATCGCTAAAGGATGGGTTTAGCATCCTTCCCTTATCGTCGAAAAAGAACTCCTCGGTGAGTGCATAACTTATGCCATTCAAAATTGCACCTTCAACTTGTCCCTCAACAAGCTTTGGGTTAACCGCCGTTCCGCAGTCAACGGCCGCCACGTAGGAGAGCACTTTGACCTGTCCAGTTTCAGTGTCGACCGCGACCTCCGCGAAGTGAGCGGCAAATGATTGAGGCGGCAACCGGCTGAGCTCAGATGCTATTGCCGCGATTTGGAACTGATCCTTGCTGTATAGTGCACGTTTAACTATCTGGCTGAACTCCACTCGCTTCCCACTTTTGCTCGATATGACGGCCTTGTTCTCGATTCGCAAGTCCTCCTTTGGTTCCCCCAGCATGTCCGCCGCCACATTCAAAATCTGTTCTTTAATTTTTTCAGCCGTTTTGAGAACGGCCATACCTGATAGGTAGGTGGTACCTGATGCATAGGCCCCCTTGTCGAACGGCGTGATATCGGTGTCAGAAGGATACACGATGACGTCTTCTACTGGGATATCAAGGGTTTCGGCGAAGATTTGAGCTAACACTGTATCAGCGCCCGTCCCCAAGTCGGTCGCGCCGATTAGAAGGTTGAATGAACCATCGTCGTTCATCTTCGCAAAAGCCGATGCCATATCGATCAGGGGGACCGTGCCGCCTTGCACCATGCAGGACATACCAACAGCATATTTAACTGGGCCCTTGGGTTGGTTCTTGTACCGCTCACGCTTTTCGCGCCATCCAAAAATCTCAGCGCCCCTGTCAATGCACTCGGGCAGCGAGCAGCTCTCAACGATCATCTCGACTCCTTTCCCCGTCTCGCTCAGGGCCTTGAAGATTGGGGAGGTCTCGCCCTTCTTAATCGTGTTCATCTTCCAAAAGTCCACGGGATCCATCCCGATGGTCTCAGCCATCTTATCCATCATGACCCCCATAGGAAAGGCCGCCTGGGTTACTCCATAGCCCCGGTATGCCCCTCCCGGGATGAGGTTAGTGTAAACAGCATCGGCGATCCATTTGATGTTTTCGCAGTGGAAAAGAGGAAGTGCCTTGGCGCAGGTGTTGTTCATGACCGTCATCGCGTGGGAACCGTAGGCTCCGGCGTTGCTAAGAACCTTAAGCTGGATAGCTGTGAGGGTTCCGTCTTTTCTAACACCAGTCTTGACCCACATTACCATCGAGTGGCGGACCCGTGCCGAAGTGAATTCCTCCTCCCTGGTGTAAACCAGCCGAACGGGACGCTTGGTTCGCATAGCCAACATTGTGCAGACATCCTCTATGAGCACTTCCTGTTTCCCCCCGAACCCGCCCCCAATGCGCGGCTTGATTACACGTATCATCCTCACAGGGACCTGCAAGCACTGGGCGACGATCCTGCGAACGTGGAAGGGAACCTGTGTGCTTGTGCGGACCACCAAACGTCCGGCGTGGTCGAAGTAGCAAATACAGGTGTGAGGCTCAAGGCTACAGTGCTGTTCGTGGTGGGTCTTGAACTTGTGCTCGATGACGAAATCTGCTTCTTTTATCCCCTGCTCGAAATTCCCCACTTCCAAGTCAATGTGGGCGCAGTGATTGTGTTTCGGGTCGTAAAAGACTGGTATAATATATTTGCAATCGGGCTCGTCGTGGATGACCGGAGCTCCCTCATTCATCGCTCGCTCGGGATCAAAGACCGCTGGCAGGGGCTCGTACTCAACCTTGATCAACCTCAGTGCTTTCTCAGCAATTCCCTCGGTCTCGGCTGCGACGGCTGCTACACGATCTCCGACATGCCGAACCTTGTTATCGAACATTACGACATCATAAGGGGATGGCTCAGGCCAGCCCTGTCCCGCGCTCGTGTGGATCACGCGAGGGATATTCTTGTAACAAAGCACCGCGTGGACACCAGGCAGGACCTCGGCCTTGCTCGTGTCGATGTTTTTGATCCGGGCGTGAGCATGGGGGCTCCATAGGATTTTGGCGTGCAGCATTCCTCTGAGCTCGATATCGTCTGCGAAGAGAGGCTTTCCTAGCGCGAGCGAAAAGGCGTCCACTTTTGGAACGCTCTTTCCAACAACCTTGAATTCCCTCATTTTCTCCTCCCCCCCATACGCATGGAGGCCAGCTTGACTGCCTCGATTATCTTCACATATCCAGTGCACCTGCAGAGATTTCCTTCGATCGCCCTCTTGATCTCATCCTCGGTGGGATTCGGATTCTTGTCGAGAAGGGCCTTGGCCGAGAGAATCATCCCAGGGGTGCAAAAGCCGCACTGGATCGCCCCTGTCTCAACGAACGTCTGCTGCAGAGGGTGTGGATTTTCATCAGTTCCAATTCCTTCGATTGTGGTGATTTCCTCATCCTTAGCTTGTGCCGCAAACATCAAACAGGATTTGACAGCTCTACCGTTGACGATAACCGTACAGGTGCCGCAGTCCCCGGCACTGCACCCGTTCTTAACCCCATCGTAGCCCTCGCGCCGCAGCACGTCCAGCAGCCGCTCGTGGGGCTCAAAAACCAAGCGCTTTTCTACGTTGTTAATCTTGCACGTTATCTCCATCTCAGCCCCCCATCAGGACCTTCTTGAGCCCACGCTTAAGCAGAGTACCTAGTAGCTCCCGCCGATAATCCTCGCTGAAAATGTAGCTTTCCGTTAGCTGGAGTTGCGTAACGGCTTTCATGGTTGTTCTCTCCAGTAGCTCTTCAGTTATTACTTTACCCTGCAACCCGACCTCGATCGCTTTTATGCGAGTTGGGGGGGTGTTCCCGGAAACAGCAACTCTGACGACCGAGGTCTTCTTTCCCAGTCGCTCGGCGTAAACGGCCACTGCAATCAACGAGTACTCGGACTTTGTCCGCGAGAACTTAATGAACGCTCCCTTCCCCTTGGTCGATTTTTTGGGGACGATGACCTCCGATATGAACTCCCCCGGCTGCAACCTCGACTTGAAAAATTTCTCGATCGCTATCACTCGCTCCTTGCTCCCTACAATCTTAAGCCTTGCATCGAGAACCATGAGGGCCGGAGGCAAGTTGGCCCAAATATATCTGCAGGCGATGTCCCCGCCTACCGTTATCACGTTTCGCAATTGGGTGTCCGCTATTATTGAGGAAGCGGCGCACAGAATTCCAGACGCGAGGCGACCCAAAACCTGAGATTCACTTATATTGGTCGCAGTGGTCGTAGCCCCAATGAGGACCTCCGTCTTCTTGTCCCTGATGTAATTAAGCTCAAGCCTAGTGAGGTCAACGAGGTGCTCTGCTCGCGGCTTGACGATGAACGATGTCCCGCCCGCTACGGCGAGACTGGATGGTCTCCTCAGCAGCGCGACTGTTTTTTTAACAGTTCGCGGGTAGTGGAATTCCAACTCACCCCTCCTCCCACAACAATTCCAACCCAAATATCGTCGCTGTCTTTTAACACTTTGTCCAGGCGCGCCCACTTGTTGTTGACGAATATTCTAAGATGCTCCAGTTCATTTTTCTTGAATCCGACATTTGCCAACATCGTTCTGACTGTCGCGTCGTCGGGCAGCTCTAGCTCAAAGTTTCTTTCCTCCCGCAAACGTTTCAGGACAGGCATCAGCTCGATCTTTACGTGAATAGTCATGCCGTGGTTCCCATTGCCTGTATTTTCACACAAACCTTATAAACATAACACTGTTATATTTTTGTGATTGGCATGAGGGCTTACCTCGACAATGGCACGACGACCCCAGTCGCAAAGGAAGTGGTCGAGGCTATGTTACCATATTTCACCGAGCGTTTCGGGCACCCAACTTTCCTCTACTCGTTCGGGCAAGAGGCGGCCGATGCAGTCGATCGATCACAAAAGTCCATCGCGAGAACTATCAACGCGAAACCCGGTGAGATCCTCTTCACCTCTAGCGCGACCGAGGCCAATGATATCGCCCTACGCGGAGTGGCCTATGCCAACCACGAGCGAGGCAACCACATTATCACCACGAATATCGAGAACCCGTCTATACTGCGAACGTGCGAGCGGCTCGAGAAGGAGGGCTTCAAAATCGATTATCTGCCGGTAGATGGCGAGGGGTTCGTCGATGTTAGCAAGCTCGAGGAAAAGTTGAACGACAAGACGATCCTTGTCAGCGTTGCAAATGTCAATGACGAGATCGGCACGATTGAGCCAGTCGAGGAGATAGGAAAGCTGCTTCGCGACCAAAAAGAGAAAATTTACTTTCATGTGAACGCCGCCGCAGGCTACGCTCGGGTACCAGTTGATGCCGAGCGGATTGGCGCTGACCTCGTGAGCTTGAGCGCGCACAAGATTCACGGCCCTAAAGGTATTGGGGCACTCTATATCAGAGAAGGGACGCCTGTGGAGCCCGTTTCATACGGCTACATTTCCCTCTTCAAGCTCAAACCCGGAACCGAGAACATTCCCGGGATAGTGGGCTTTGCCAAGGCAGCTGAGCTCGCGTTTGATGGCTTTGAACGACACACCAATCACATGCAGAAGTTGCGCGACAAGCTCATCTCGGGTTTTGAACGCGTGCCCTATTCCGTCATCAACGGACCACGGGGGGACAAGCGGAGCCCCGCCAATGTCAGCTTCTCTTTCAAGGGGTTAGAAGGTGAGTCGATGTTGATGCACCTCGACCTAAATGGAATCTCTGTCGCTACTGGTTCGGCTTGCTCCACGACCAAGCTCGAGCCAAGCCACGTCCTCACCGCGATAGGGGTAAAACCAGAAGTTGCGCACGGAACAATAAGGTTCACCTTGAGCAGATATAACACCGAGGAGGAAATCGACTACACGTTAGAGGTGGTGCCCCGCGTGGTCGAGCAACTCCGAAGGATAAGCCCAGTAAAACCAGAGGAGCTGTGAGGTGGGAAGATGCCTGTGGAGTACACGGAGCGCGCAATGCTCAAATACACCGAAAAATTAATCGAGCGATTCAGGAACCCAAAAAACATCGGTGAGATGGAGAACCCTACTGTAGTGGCGACCGAAGGAGATCCAACTTGCGGCGACATGTTCAAGATGTTCCTGAGGATCGAGAACGGTCGAATTGAGGACGTCAAGTTCCTCTCCTTCGGCTGCGCGGCAAACATCGCAACTGGAGACATGACCGCCGACCTCATAAAAGGACGAACCGTGGAAGAGGTCGAGAAGCTCCAGATAAAGGAAATTGTAGATGGATTGGGCGGGCTGCCGGCCATAAAGATGCACTGCGCAACGCTCGCTTACAGGACCCTGAAGAAAGCGCTCACCGAGTACAGGCAAAAGCAAGCCAGCGGTGCCCAAGCCCAACCTAAGGGATAGCGATGTCGCTCCCGAGCAGCGAGATTTTTGTCCCGCGGTTCAGGGACGAGTGCCTTCTCTCCCGAGGAACCGAGGTGAGGGACCTCCTTAGGGTTCGCGAGGAAACTGTACTCTACGTTCAGCCCTGCACCTCGGAGCGCGGGAAGCTCATGGCGGATATCGAGCTCAGGAGTGGGGAGACTGAGTGCATCGACTCGGGGACGTTATGCGCCCTGCTCGAGATCCACCGCCGGAGGTTCTCGGAACTCAAATGCAGCCAGAACTTGGGCGTGGCCAAGCTAATGTGGAAAGGAAGAGAGATCAGCATCTTCAAAAACGGGAAAATTAAAATTCAACGAGCCCTCAACCGAGAAGAAATCATCCGAGTAGCCAACTCCGTGGCCCGCCTTATCTGGGGCGCGGAGCTCTGTGATATCTGTGGGCAACCGGCGCTGAACTGTGCGTCGGGTGCATGTGGGAAGTGTGTCCAGGAGGAGCGAGTCTCAATAGAGCTGGACGAGCTGCCTAATGCAGAGCTACTACGACAGAGCCAAATCAACCTGCAACTAGCCCGGAAGGCCGCCCCCGATGAGGCTGAAAGGTTACTCAATATGGCGCGCTATCAGGCGCTTTTTTTCACTATAGAGGCCCCCAGAAAAGAGGACGCGGTTCCCGGGCTGGTGCTGCTAGCGGAAGCTTTGCAGTCCGGAGTACCGCCCAAAAGCTAAAACCCCCTTGATTATAACAGTGTTATGTGGAACCATGAGGCCCCCTTGTGAAGTTGTTGTCAAAGAGGTCCTCCCCGCGATAAGGGCGATGCTGGTCAAGGAACTCGTCGAGCGCCATCGCCTCAGCCAAGTTGAGGTGGCACGCAAGCTCGGGATCACCCAGCCGGCGGTGAGCCAGTACCTACGGATGCTCCGGGGGGCTGGTCGGGGCAGCGCCCTGTTCAAAAACATCAAGAAACACGTGCGAGAACTCGCGGACGATATCGCCCGTGGCAAGCTGAAGCGCAAACAAATTATTGAGCGCTACTGTATGATCTGCCGCTCGATGGGACAACGGGAAATCATCTGTCTACTTCACATGCGGGCTGCACCCTACCTGAAGCGAGAGGGGTGCAAGATTTGCCTTCTTAGGGATAGATCTTGAGAGCACCGCCAGTGGGTGCCCCTTGCTCTTGAACTCGAAAGCTTTGTACCAGCCGAACGGCACGCGGATGACCAAAAATCCATCCCCTTTAAGCTTCGCCTCAACCTGTGCGAGTAGCTCGACCGCGCAGAATGGGGATGCTAGGTCCTCGGAAAGATGAGCAAATGGGAAAAGCGTGATATTCCTCGTTTTCACCTTCGACGCGACTTCTTTGATCTCCCCCACCGTACCATCAACAACATTTGCTCGTCCATCGACCTTTTCGACGCACGCAAAAACTATCAGCGGGTTCCGCATCCCGCCAGCCTTGCGGTTATGACTGATCTCCTCGGCGAACTTCGCCCGCTCCTTGACCTGGTAGTTCACATAGTCCGCGTGCACGAACAGCAGCTTCACGCGCTCACCTGGAGCCGGGGGCCGGATTTGAACCGGCGAATAGCGGGTTTCAGCGCGACATACCGCCCTGCAGCCCACCGCCTTAACCACTAGGCTACCCCGGCATCAAACTCCTTTTATAACAGTGTTATATAAATTTATCGTGATTTCATGCGCAGGGAAAAAGTTGGTGCCTTATAAATAACATTGTTACATAAATTTGACATTAAAGGAATTCTGGGCTAGCGGAAGCTTTGCAATCCGGAGTACCGCCCAAAAGCTAAAATCCCTGATGTATAACAGTGTTATGGAATAATCATGAGACCCCCCTGTGAGGTTGTAGTCAAAGAGGTCCTCCCAGCAATAAGGGCGATGCTAGTCAGGGAACTCATCGAGCGTCATCGCCTCAGCCAAGTTGAGGTAGCGTACAAGCTCGGGATCACCCAGCCGGCGGTGAGCCAGTACCTGCGGATGCTCCGTGGGGCTGGTCGGAACAGAGCTATTCTCAAAAACATCGAAAAACATGTACAAAGGCTCGCAGACGACATCACCCGAGACAAGTTGAAACGGAAACAGATAATCGAACGCTGTTGCATGATCTGCCGCAAGATGGGACAGCGGGAGCCTATTAGTGGGTGAACGCTTGGCGATTCTAACAATAGAAGACCTAACCGTCAAAATCGCTGGGAAGAAGGTGCTGAATGGATTAAACCTAGAGGTGCCTGAAGGAGAGACCCACGTTCTACTGGGCCCCAACGGTTCAGGAAAGACTTCGCTAATCATGTCAATATTGGGTTTTCCGAGCTGCCGGATACTGTCGGGTAGGATTCTATTTGACGGTACAGATATCACAAATCTGCCAACAGACGAGCGTACCAAGTTGGGGCTAGGGGTAGCCTTCCAGAGTCCCCCATCGATAAGAGGCGTTAAGCTAGGTGAGGTCTTCAAGCACATTGCAAAAGGGGAAGTCGATGAGATAGGGCTGGCTAAAATCACGAACATTCCAATGGAGTTTTTAGAAAGGGATTTGAATTTGGGATTCTCCGGGGGTGAGCTCAAGCGGTCGGAAATTTTCCAGCTGCTCGCTCAGCGGCCAAATTTTGCGCTATTTGATGAGCCAGACTCAGGGGTGGATGTTGAGAACTTGGAGATAATTGGCAAGGCGATTAGCGGGTTTTTGAAGGGACGGTCAGGCCTTTTGATAACCCACCTCGGTCACATCCTGCGTTACGTGAAGGCAGATGTGGCGCACGTGATGTTTTACGGCATGATCGCTTGTTCGGGGAAGCCGAGCAAGATTATCAACCTAATAATGAAACGGGGTTACAAGTGGTGTGAAAAATGCCCAAATGTAAGAAGATTACGCAAAAAGCGATAGAAAAACCAGCAGCCTTTGGGCCCGACCTTGATATCAGGGGTTTCAGTAGAGACGCCGCTTCTTGGCCGTCCTGTCCGGTTACCTCTCTACCGGGAGATATCGCCCAAAGGGCCTTGAGCGCTGGCGTGAGGACAGACGAAGTAGATAGGGCTGGCACGTATTTTCAAATAGACAGGTCAGCGGTGTTCAAAGGAATGAAAAAAACATTCGGGGGGAAAGCGGAGATACTGAGCACCAAGGATGCCCTCAAAAAATATCGCTGGGCGAGGAATTATTGGTGGAAGCTCGTCGACGCCAACATGGACAAGTACACTGCCTTGGCCAACTTGAGGTGGGACCAAGGTTATTTCATTCGAGTGTTAAAGGACCAAAAAATCGAACTCCCCCTTCAGGCCTGCATGTTTATCTCCAAGGAAAATTTCAACCAGAATGTTCATAATTTGATAATTGCTGAACCTGGTTCGGAGGCCCAGATAATAACCGGCTGCGCGGTCCATCCAAACATCCAAAGCGGTCTGCACGTCGGAATTTCAGAATTCTACGTGAAGAAAGACGCGAAGCTCACTTTCACAATGATTCACAACTGGGCTCAAAATTTCCATGTCCGCCCCCGAAGTGCGGCTCTCTTAGAAGGCGGCGCGACGTTTGTAAGCAATTACGTTTGCATGAAATCTGTGAAGAGCCTCCAGATGTATCCGGTTGCTTATTGCAAGGGAGCAAACTCGAGAGTCAGTTTCAATACCATCCTGCACGGGGGCAAAAATTCGTATTTAGATGTTGGCTCGAAAGTGGTTCTTCAAGGCAAGGGGAGCAGAGGGGAAGTCATCGCACGAGCTATCGCCACGGAAAACGCGCAGATAAAGGCCCGCGGGCTCCTGGTCGGGGAGAATGAAGACTCACGAGCGCACCTCGAATGCAGGGGGCTTCTGCTATCCGATCAAGCATCCATCCACGCGATTCCGGAGTTGGTGGGGAAGGTGGAGGGAACTGAACTTTCGCATGAGGCCGCCGTAGGCAAGATAGCGGAAGAGCAGATCCAGTACTTGATGGCGCGGGGATTCTCGGAGTCGGAGGCTGAATCGCTGATCATCCGGGGGTTCATAGATGTTGGGACCTTCGGCCTTCCAGACGCCTTAAAAGAAGATATCAAGAAAATGGTCGACGCGTCCATTGCTGGAGCTCTTTAAGACTATTTTTGGGCCCGCGCTGTTGGAGCCGGAGGCCGGATTTGAACCGGCAAAAAGCGGATCTGCAGTCCGCTGCCTTTCCAGGTTGGGCCACCCCGGCACAATTCTCTTTTGCTCAAACGTTGAATAAAACATATGTGATTGCGTGCGAGAAAAAGTCGTCTGTTTGGTTTCAGGAGGGATAGATTCTCCGGTCGCCTGTGCCTTGGTCGCGAAGAGCTTTGATATTCTGCCACTTCACTTCTGCCTCTACCCATACACCTGCGAGGAAACTTTTCTGGTTGCCATGAAAGTGCTCGAGGACCTCAGGGAGAAGGCGGGGTTCGAAAAGGTTATCGTCTATCCATGGCCGAGAATTTTGAGACCCATCCTCGGTAATCGCCAGTACAGGAACTACGCCTGCCTTGCGTGCCGGAAAAGCATGTTCAAGGTCGCCGAGCTCATTTGTGAGCAGGAGGGAGCGACGGGCATCGTGACCGGTGAGTCGTTGGGGCAGAAGGCGACCCAAACCTTGGTCAACTTGGGTGTGACCTCGCGCGGCATCCACTTCCCGATCCTTCGCCCCTTACTGGGTCTCGACAAGCTGGAGATCGAGCGCCTCTCGAAGCATCTCGGCATCTGGCACGAAGTGCACGCGGGGTGCTGCTACGCGACCCCGAAATACCCGCACACACGAGCCGACCCAAAGGTGCTCGATGGATTGCTGGACGAGCTCCGCATCGATGAGATTATCAGCAGGGAATTCGAGAACGTGCTAGAAGTCCGCACTTTCAAGGAGGACTTCAAAGGTTACCTCGAAACGTTAGCTTAACAGACCCCTGAACTACGCCAGCTCCCGTTCATGTTGCTCGCAGAATTCTGGTTGCGAGAGTTGAGCCTCGAGCATTTCTTCCTGCCAGTGGGCATTCCATAGCCTGCACCGTTTGTCCACGCAGAAAGGATCGAGCTTGAGGTGGTAGAATACCGCTTGCATGACGTAGCCCTTCATGATCTCGGTCAAGCGCTCATCGTCGTAGTCGATGAACCTATCACGAAATTTTTCCTTCAACTCCTCCAGCTGAGCGTCGGTTCCCCCCAACGCCGCATACCGCTGCTTCAGGACGTAGAACTCCTTGGGCCTCGCTGGGGCCTCGACAATGCCAGTGGTGGAAATCAGCGAGGGAAAGCCGTAGACGCTCACGCGCGCATGATACCTCCGGTCACCCTCGTCGAAGGTACCGAAGAGACGATTCGTGAAAGCGATGTGCGAGTGCCCGATGTCGAACTCTCCTTGAGGGATGAGCTCTCGAAGCACCGCCTGAAGTTTAAATCCGTCGTATAGGAGCCCGACGAGCTTAAGGCTCGAATCACGCAGGAGTTTCCGCTCAAACTCGACCTCACCGGGGAGCGGCTCGAACTGCACGTTTGGATTCGTCAAATCGCGGACCTTTGTACCCGCTATCCTTCTCGCCAAGTCTTCGGTCTCACCCAAACCGGCCTTGATGAAAGGGCCTCTAAGATCGACCGAAACATGCCCCAATTTTTCCCTAAGATAACTGACGATCTCCCGAAGGTCGAGATTTTTCGTCGATGGGTCTTCGTAAAGGTGAATGTTCAACGAGAGCTTACTTAAGTTCGCGAAGTTTTTCATAAGCGACCTCGGCAGCGCGCTTGCCCGAGAGCAGCATCGCACCAAAAGTCGGGCCCATCCTGGGGAGTCCGTAAGCCGTTGCCACAGCCATCCCCGTGACGATCAGGCCGGGGTAAACCTCGCCCGTGTGCTCAACCACCAAGTCCTCAGATCGCTCGACCCACATCGCGCCGTAACCTGGGACTTTCACCAAATCCCGCCTCTCAAGCAGCCTCACCACAGCAGCATCGTGACCGGTAGCGTCGATGACGAGCTTAGCCTCGAGCCCAACCGGGTCGACGCATGTCAGTTCCCTGGGTAGGGTTGAAACCGGGGTCCAGTTAACGACGACCCCTCCCACACGATTTTTCTCTCGGAGCACTACGTCATCGATTAGCGTCATGTTAAGAACTTTTGCGCCCGCGTCGCATGCCGAGGCGATGAGCTTTGAGCAGGCGTGCGGACCATCGGCGACGTAAAGACCCTTCGAGGACTCTGCGTAAGGTACACCGAGCGTATCAAGAATTTTCTGAGCAGGTGCGCGGATGGTGACCTTGACT
>JABUBL010000007.1_pt1 | contig 36655 bp, 64 predicted proteins | sample 7240371 | NCBI WGS metagenome assembly JABUBL01 (sample SAMN07256343, study PRJNA390944) | subsurface metagenome | isolation source: Methane hydrate marine sediment | place: Pacific Ocean: Eastern North Pacific, ODP site 1244 | collected 2002
ACAAAATAAAGCGCCGTTAGAGACAACGATATAATCAGTAGTGTGCGTACGCAAGTCTGAACCCAGATTATTGAGGCTGGAGAAGTTATCAAGAACTACACGGTGGGAGTTCTTGATATGTATACCATCACCGTCATTCTGGTCAGCCAATAGTTGCGTGTACACACCCTCTGTCCCGTAAAGATGAAAGCCATCGCCGCCATTAATGACCGACCAACAATTCTGCAATACACTAGCAGCAGGTCCGTTCCAGTAGAACCCATGATTATCGCAAGCTGTTGCCCGCAATGTATGACCAAGTACAGCCTTAGTATTTACAGCCCAGAAACCATAGTCCTTGACGTTGTCAACATGGATATTTATAGCCCGTATGCGCTCCCCGCCCGAGAACTTGATGCCCGAACCACTGGCTTGGTTAGCTTTATTGCCCCCTAATAGCATATTGGAAACTTCGGCAGCATTCACACTGACGTTTATCATATCTGTATCTGAGTTGTTTGCAAGAGCTATTAGGGTACCTCTACCCTGCCCAGTCAGTACAGCATGCGCTTTATTCACATTTATGGTAGCTGAGATATTGAAAGTGCCTTCAAGGAGCACTACTTTCCCACCGCTAGCAGGCAAAGCATCAATAGCAGCCTGTATTTCGACATCGTCGTCTGTGCCATCGCAGCGATAATCAGCGTCGTACCTATGCTCACTATCAGAAGCCGCAACGATGAAGGTAGCAGCCCTAATGTCCTTTTCATCAGTGAACCTATGGTGGAAGGGGTTGCCAGATGGGTCAAAGATTTCACCGAGACTAGGAGGTCCTCTTGGTGTATTTGGGTCGAACCAAGAGTCATCATATAGACTCTCTGCCTCACCAGTTAGCTCAATTCCCCTCCCTTCATCAGGAGAAACTCCATCAACTTGAGAATTAATAGTAGCCTGAGGAGTATCATCCTCAAAGAAACTATAGCCATCATACGCATTCCACGGAGAAAGCAAGTTTGTGAGCTTGTCCCAGAAATGATGGTGCCAAGACGGATTGATAGCACCATCCAGCATGCCAGAGTAGGCGTCTTTGGCAGCTTCCAGCTTAGCCTGATTATACCCAACGGCTGAAGAGAACAAGCTAGCTAGTAAAAGACATATAATTACTGGTGTCAGCCATTTCTTAAACTTGTTCATATTGTCCCTCACTTAATCTCCGGCGGCTTGACGCTTCTTTGACCAAACCAATAGAACATAAAAGCCAGTGCAGCTTGGATACCAACCATCATTGCGCTTCTATCCCCCATCCACATCGTCCCCCAGAGAACCAAGACAATAAATAGACCTGCTGCCCCATAAGTTAGAACTCGCCTCACCTTGCTCCTTGCTATCTCTAGTTGCTCTTTTACCTCTTTACTCAGTTCATTGTCTGGCATTTTACCCTCCTATTGCTTATTACAGATTGCGTAAACATCGAAGTCGGCACGGTTAGGGGCCGCAGTATCTCGAACCTGAACTATAACCTGCCCCCACTTATGATCAATATTAACGAAGTCATAGTCTGCTGGGGCTAGAGTAATGTCCTCAGGCTGTATCATCTCTTCAGCTACCCCATGCTCTGGCCTCAGTAGAACCCTGTAGTCAAGTGAGTTTGCGCCGTCGGTATTTTTAATCTTAATAGTAAACTCATTGTAAAGCCTGGCATCTATATTCAGAGCATCGATATAGGCTGCCCCGGTAGTAGCCCCCGTTGCTGGAAGCTCCTTGTAGCCACTTGAGCCATAGTCATTGATTGTTACCGTAGGAGCACCAACAATGACGACCCTAGCGTTACCATAGATATTGATTGTGCCACCGGTACAGTCGGCGTTAATCTGAATATCAGCGCCATGAGCATAGATATCCAGGGTGCCGCCAGTCATTTCGTCAACCTCTAGGTAACCGCTGATTCCCCTTACGAATACGGCTCCGGCCACCTGAGTGGTTAGAATCAGCCCACCGCTAAACTCCTTAAAGCTAACCCTATCTGGGGAGCCAATGACGACTGTTGCTACTCCATGAACCGAGGTGCAGTGGTCAAAGTCGGCATAGTCGGCATTCCCTGTGGCTACTGTAAGACCGCTAAATATGGCACAGTTTTCTGCCAAACCTCGGAAGCCTGTCATAGGAATTGGTAGAGTGCTAAAGAACAAACACTTAGTATAGGTAGCCAGACCAGCCCCGCCCTGAATGCCAGTAATAATTAGACCCTCAAAGTGGGAATTGTCAATATCTTGACCGCCCAAGTTGATAATATCATCACCACTCTCATGGTAATGGCCAATGAAGTCTATGTGGTTCATAGCGGCGCCGAGGGTTAGTGTTCCGTGAACATCAATCTTTTTGAGGTTGCGGGCTGCTAGGATGGTGATAACATCGGCTATGGTATTGCTGGGCATACCAGCCGTGCCAATAGGGTAGGTTGTCCCTGCGATACCTACGACAGAATCAAAGTAGATCCTATCGCCATAATCAATACGCCTTGCTTGTCCTTCTTCATCTATTCTCATCGTTACGTCACCCCAAACCAGTGTTTTGTGCGCTCAAAATAGCTGAGCCAGTCAGCGTCAGATAGCTTCCACGGCCAGGCTCTCGGTCGCCACTTATAGCCTCTGTAGTGACTTATTGCCTCCCCATCCTGGACACCAATCAAAAGCTTGTTGGCAGCTCCGCAGGCAACGGGGTCTATCAACCCAGTAGGACCAAGGACGGTAGTAACAGGCTTCCCATTCTTGTAGGCGGTTGCTGAAAGTCCAGCACTGTCTCGAGAAAACCCAACTAGCTGCGGTTCGCTATCAGGGAACCCCGCAGCGTAGCACTCTGTGTAACCCGGAGCTGGGCCGCCCTGGTTTGTTCGCAGAGAAAGCAGTGGGCCTAGTGCGGGGTTGTCGTAGAGAAACATACACCATCCTTGAACGCCGGTAGTGTTGCGGCACATTATTACCATAGCAGAAGCTGTATAGATAGGATATACCCAGGCAGCTAGAGTAAAGTCCCCGATGAAGTCCAGGTCGAGGGTATCGGCGCCCGGTATCTGCAGGTATTGGTTAACTCCATTGAGTTGAAGAATACCCAAGTCACTGGGGCCTATTCCTGCTGCTAAGACATCCGTCCAAACAGGAGGCCCGGTTAGAGTGGCGATATGGTGGGGCTTCGCTATATCGTGGGTGATAAGCCCTGTGGCTTCTCTGAAGGGTAAGTCCAGCACAATTCCGTGGTTTACACCCAGATTATCATATCCTTTCATTTCTTAATCCTCTTAATCCTTAGAGTGAACTTCCCAGTCGAAAACTACCCCGGCACTTCCCTCTATTGTGACTATTATGCCAAAGCGATTTGGCGTAAGCTCTATATCTTTCATTGGTTCGGCTTGGACTCCAGCAAAGATAACGGGGGCACCCTTGAGCCTGGCGGTACCACCTGCCCTTATCCGATAGCGTGTTCTAACTGTTATCGTCTCTCCTCCAGCTAGGTCGGAGGTATCTAGGGTTACTATGATGGGTCTGAAAACCCCGGCTGGGGCATCGTTGATGTAGACATTATCCTCGGTGCCTGGCCCGGTAGCAGTAACCGTGCCACCGGTTTCGGTAAGCACCAGTATGGCATTGACCAAGGCAAAGATAGCGGTTATACCCCCGGCGCCAGCAAAAATATTTGCCAGCCAGGCGAATAATGTAGTTGTCCCAGCGGGGTCGGTATTAGTGCCTATCTTGGTGTCTATAGCGGCAACATCAATCTCGATGCTGGAAATGTTTATTATTCTATAGATGGTGCCCGCTAGTATCTGTGAGTTGAAGCCAGTTCCCTGGAGGGTAATAGTCCCGTTTACTGCGTTAAATGAGGCTGCCCCTTTGTCCTCTCGCGCGGCGATCCCGCTACCGATTAAAATTGTCTTTTCGGTGATAAAATCATTGCTGCCGATCAAGTTATTGTCTATCAAGGTGGTGCCATCGGCGGCACCGTTAGCGGTGGTAATGCCCGTATAGGCGGTTAATACCCTTATCAGCTCGTCTCTGGATAGGGCATGTCCTCTATTCATTACCATCTTATAGCTCCTCCCTGGCTAAAGCGTATGCCCTGTTCACTCGGTAAGGTGGGGGGGGGACCACAGGAGCCCAAGCGCAACTAGGAGTTACACCCAGTAAGCAGGGATAGCCATCATTACATACCCCAGTCATCCCCCACTCTGCTCCAAAACCCCAGCCGGCAGTGATGAAGGTGTCTGAATCTTTCATCTGAGCAGTGGGTAGTCCAGTACCGCCATCGCTAATAAGCATCCCTGAAGTATTTGTATCCCAGAAGGAGTCTGTGACAACAGATCCCCAATTCTGGCCCACTAACCCACCAACAGTAGCAAAACCCGGAGCACTAACAGATCCAGTAGAATAGCAATTTACGACAGGAGACTCACTCCAACCACATAGACCTCCTACATCTTCGGCGATACCAGTTCCCGCAGTAACGGTTACATTGCCTCGAGCATAACAATTCCTTATCCCATTGCCCCAATTATCTCCGCAGAAACCTCCAATAGCCCAAACATCATCTAGTGCCATACCATCATCGTTTATTAAGACATCGCCAGTTGAAAAGCATTGGTCTATCTCTTGGTTATTGTGATATCCGACAAATCCACCAATTTCCTCGATGTCTCTACCGGTCTGATGATTGACGGTTATATTTCCAGTGGCGTAACACCTTCTTATGACTCTATCATTTAACCCAACGAAGCCACCGTTCTGTCTAGCGTGTGTTACTTCTCCAAGGATAATAACCTCGCAGGAAGTCCAACAATCTTGAATTAAGCTCCCATTATAGCCTGTAAATCCCCCTATGAGAACGTCTTCGCCTCTTACAATACCCGTAGCCCAAACGTCTGAGATAATGCCATCAGCCAAAAGAGTCATATACTCAGCGAAACCTATTAAGGATCCAACATTCCCCTCTCCGGTTATGTCAACGTTTTCCAACCCCACATTTCTTAGGTAACCGCTAGTCCATATCTGATTGATGCCGAATAAACCAACACACTTGTAACCTTCCGGTCTATTTATAAGGAGGTTCGATATGGTAAATTCCTTACCATCGAAATAACCCGAAAATCTATCAGCCGGAGCACCAGTATCTTGCCCAATTGGCTCAAAACCCATAGAAAAAGCAGTAGCATAAAATTGAGTTATACGAAGGTCAGGGGTAGCATCGAAGGCTTCAACGCCAATAGCTTGTAATGGGCTAGGCCCAACACCATTTATATCATTTACCGTCCACGGTAACCCTGTATCTGGATTTTCATTCCATACCCCCTTGAATTGAACATACGCACTGCTTGTGAATGAGCTCTTGAGCTTTACATAATTTACGCCATTTACTCGTAGTCGGAACCGTAGTCTTGATGTTCCAGTTCCATCATTCCTAACGATAGCAGTCAGCTTTAATCCTATATTCTCGGCAGTAGCAGGAACGGCAAAAGCTGGAAAAGTAAAATCCGCATCAGCGCCGTTGGTTACCCCCTCAATATAAGTTGCATCTCCGTCCGCAACTACCTCATCAATTTTATCCCATTTTGTTGCTGGGGCTGCGGGAAATACATTCCAAGCTCCAGCACTAAAAAAATCTCCTGTTGGTCGCCTTATTTGTGATGCCCAGCCCCACTTCGCGGGCAACGCATCGATATTTTGACCTAACTCATAATAGGCAGTTAGGTCAAAATTCATATCTTGAAGGTCATCGACATCCCAGATTACATAGGGGTCTAGTAGTGTGCCACTACCTGTCATCGATTACTCCTGTATAACGGTCTCGACTTTAACTGTTCCAACGGTGGGAGCAACTGCATGGGTTAATACGGCTCCAATGTATGGGTGCCAATCATCCCAGGCAAAACCCACGGTGATATTACTAAAGGCAGCGCAAGGTAAGGGAGCGTTGATATTCACAGCCCCGAATATTGCCTTCTCAATATTACCGACGGGCTGAACTACGATGGCTTGATCCAGCGTGGAGGTCACCTTGATGATGAGCCGCTTACCTCTTTGCCAATTGAGCATTTCAGTATTGGTAAATCCTGCAGCTCTTATTGGGGAAGGAGCTAGAATTTCTTTGGTTGGGCCAGCTACCCATGGGGCTATAACTTCGCCGGGGACACCCGGGATACCCGGCGGAAATTCTATAGCCTCGAGTATAGCTATCAGGTGGTCCAGCCTGTTGCATAACTCTTGGACGGCGTCCCAAGGCGCCAGCCGGGGCGTCGATAGCGGTGGGGGCGGATGTATTTTTCTAAGCTCTTGTGCCACATCCCTCTCCTTCTAGGGAGAGGTTTAACCTTCTCCCTCTGTTATCGTTTATTCATGCTCCCACGCGATTGACACAATACAACCGGCATCGGCAACATTTATGATTAGCTCGAGCTGCCCCAGGACATCTACGTTTCTCAGCTCTGTTTCGTCAAAGTTCCAGACATTGCCTGCCCCATTGGGTATCGTTATTGAAAAGCGGGACGGTGTTTGCACAGCTGGAACTGGGACAGCGTTGGTTATTGATGGTGTAAAACGATCCTGAACCTGGACTGTTCGGGCAGCGGCACCGCCTACGTTATCAATTATCAGAGAAGTGATTTTCTTCTTGGCATTCGGTTTCTCGGTGGCGATAACTGTTGGAGTCGCTGCCATGGTTGTCACTAAACTAGGCATAGTCCCCCCTTACCAGCGTTTATTTATGCTCCCACGCGATTGACACAATACAACCGGCATCGGCAACATCTATGGTTAGTTCGAGCTGCCCCAGGACCTCTACATTTCTCAGCTCTACCTCGTCAAAGTTCCAGACATTGCCTGCCCCTATCGTTACCAAAAAACGACTGGGGGTTTGCACAGCTGGAACTGGGACGGCGTTGGTTATTGACGGTGTAAAACGGTCCTGAACCTGGACTACACGGGCACCGCCACCGGCAGCGTTATCAATTGCTAGAGCGGTGATTTTCTTCCTAGCATTCGGCTTCTCGGTGGCGATAACTGTTACTAGCCCTACAGCTACTAAATTCGTCACTAAGCTAGGCATAGCACCTCCTTTACCACCGCAGCTCGGTGTAAAATAAAATTTCCTTAGCTAGCTTTATCTGTTCCGGTGTTGGAGATACTATCTGCTGAAGGTAGCACTTGTTCACCAGCAAGCCGAAGACACACTTCTCAAAAGCTACTCCGCCATCAACATAGGTCCTGAGAATCGCCGGCTCCAGGTCCGCAACGAAGTACATGAAGAGCCTCTTATCATCGTAGGGGCTATCAGAGGGCTTCACAGCACCGAGATATCGGAGTATAACATTGGCTAGGTTTGGTATCATGTTGGCCTGCTCAAGCCTGGAGACATCTACCCCAGCTGGGAGGAAGATATCAATCAGGTAGTTACCGGGTTTGAAACCGAGAGCTACCTCGTAGAGGGTTGCGGTATTCTCAGGGTAGATTCTCTCGCCGCCAGCCGCGTTTGACAGGTCCACATCACGGAAGTCGGCTGTGGGGATGATATAGTGCAGGTCGTAAGGAACCTGATTGGTTCTCTTAATCTGGTACAGGTTGCCAGCAAAATGGGCGCACCTGCCGGACTCTTCCCAAGCCTTGGTGAAGCGAACAAAGTAGTTGTCCTGTAGTAGTTTTGGGACTCCAGGCGACACAGTCGCCTCTGTAGGTGGTCGTAGGTCTATCATCACTTACCTCCCCTTCTCTCTCCTCTCCGGAGAGTAAGTTTCTTTGGGCGAGTTTCAGCCCTCGCCCACGGCTTTTATTCTACTTTCTATCTCCTTACATTGCCTCGTCAGGGTACTTCATTACTGAGCCGACCTGGTTGCACATCCAATCGTTTTCATCTGCTGCAGCTTGGTCATGATAGGGATTTTGTGCCATCACAGCGTCTCCGTGCTGGGCCTCATTGTGGGCAATAAGGCAGCCGCTACAAGTGGCGCCAAGGTCGATTGCCATAGCGACCGCATCAGAAGCACAACCTATCTTGTTCTCTTCAACTATTATCTCTCTGCAATCGTTTAGTAAAGATATAGCGCCGTTGGGGCATCGAAGTACCTTGTTTCTCCGAATAACGCCTTGGTAAACGTGCGCAGAAGCAACCTCTGCAATGATGCCATATCGAGTAATTGTCCCTTTGGGACCAGAAGCACCGAGGAATATATTGTCCTCTATCAGGAGGGCTTGTAAGTGACTTGCGGCTGTCAGCCGGATGCCATCCTGTGCTGCCTGGGCCCATTCGTGTCCGAAGGTGTTGTGGTGAATCCACCAATCGTATTGACCTCCGAGGAGGTCAATACATCCATTGGTGGCTCCTCCGCCAAGGCAGAAGCCAGCAATCTCAACACCACTTACGCCCCCACCAACGATGGGAGCCTGAAACATGGGGTTATCGTCGCTTGGTGTCAGTATGGCCGTATGAATGCCCGGCTTAGCTATCCCGATGATATGTACCATGGAGACGTTTACCACAATCGGGGCGGTGTCCTGATTATAGGTGTTCCAGCAGTAGATGTAATCGTTGCGGCCAGCGACAGCGCTGAGGAGGGCATAGGCTATTGTTAAGAAAGGCCTATCCTTACTTCCTCTGCCTACTGCGTCAATTCCAGCGGTGACGCCATCAGCGCCTCCGTTGACGTAGAACTTCTCCCCGATGCCCATCGGAGCGTAAAGTCCCAGGGATTTTAATAATGCTAGTACTTCAGGTGCAAATCCAGCCATTTTTTCCTCCTTCCGCCATAAATGGCTAGTACGGCGATTATGTTATTGTGTAAGCTAAGATTTTGGCATCTACGGTGTTACCACCGGCTGAGTCACGGCACTGAGCGGCGAGTCTCTGCCCAGCTGGTACCTCTAGTGGGAACGGTAGGGGAACTGAAGCGAGGTTCATTGTAACTACGCCCAGCCAGGTTTCAGCACCGACAAGCCCGTAACCAATCCTCACCTCAAAGTCCACTGGTGCTGTGGGGTTGCTCATGTCAATCTGGTAGATGCGGATTGCTCTGGTCCCTACGTTGGCTGCTATTTGATCTCCATTGGCAACCCAAGCACCCCAGGCGCCAGCGGTGCCTGTAAGCGTAACTGGTACCGCCCCCAGGGGGAAGACAACGAGTCTTCTGGTGACTGCAGCAAAGAACAGAAATAGTAGCCTAATCCATCTATACCATGGTCCCATCTCTAACACCTCCTATGTTAGGTCTCAGGGGTACTCCAACACCCCTGGCACAGCACTGATTGATTTCAGTGCTGGTATAGGAATATTCTATTAGCTAGTGGCTAACAATCTCAGGTTCTGGCTCATCTTCACCCAGATTCCGATTGGTCGTAACTCATCACTACCTACCCGGTAGTAGCGCACCAATGCTGCGGCAGATTCCTGTGGGAAGATATAAAGGGGCTGTTTCAGTTCGCAGATGGCATCGCCGACGAAGGGGTTGGCTAGTTCAAAGTCGAGGTTCTGGATGTTATATGCTTGTGCCAGATAAGTAATTTGGACAGCATCAACGCATAGCTGAGCTGCCGGGTTGGCAAAGCCCAGGAGGGCAAAGCCCTCGGTCACAGCCATCGCTAGCTCGGCATTGGTGTCAGTGAGGTCTTGGATAAAGGCGACGTTGGCTATAGCACCAACGAGTGTCGCCCAGCTTGCCCTTAGAACACCAGCACCGGCACCGGGGTTCTGGAATTGCTCAGCTCTCAAGAGAATGGCATCGAGTTGTCTACCGGCGCCGACTGTGCCCTTGAAGCCAGAAGCAGTTTCAACATTGACAGCTCGGACTAGGTTGGCTAAGCCTACTGCGTTTTTGGCAAATAGCTCCTGGACTCGAGGATTTTGGATCTTCAGGGCAATGTCAAGCTCATCGGCAAAGGTCTTGAGGTCAAGATAGTCCATCTCTGCCATCTTATGCTCTTTCACCTCGCCATTCGGCGTGATGGTTTTGAGCATCTGCTCCTCGATGCGCCCGGTCTCCTTATAAAGGCCTGCGCTCCTTAGTGATTCTACTACTGATGTGTTTGGCATAATTACATTCCCCTCCTTGTTCTTACTTCAGGAATTACTCCAACGGCTGGTGAGGGAATAATCTCCTTTTTGATCGTATTACCGACTGGGGTTACGGTAACCCCGGAGACATATCGTGTAAGCCCCTCGGGTCCTGCCGGAAGTTCTGGTAGTGCTGGTAGCTCAGGCACTGCTGGCAGGTCAGGAATCTCCATGAAGAAGTCGGGGACTACTGGAATCTTGCCGGCGACATCTACCAACATAGTGGAAATCGTTGGTGCCCCAGCGGGTAGTTTGGCTTCTATTGCCACTGGAAGCTTAGTAGCATCGACCAAAAGCTCTTTTACGTTTTTGTACGGCATCTTTTACCTCCTTAAAGTACTCTCTCGATTTGACCCTTGATTGCCTCAAAGGTATCCATGATACCTCTGCCGATGCCCTCAACTACGCCAAGCCCCGCCTTGGCTGTTTGGCCTACTGCTTTTACCGCGGCATCGGCTATCACTGATGGGTCATCGGGCATCCGAGTCTTGAAGTCGTCCATGTTAGCCTTGACATCGGTGGCAAAGGTCTCAGCCACACTGGCGACATTCTTTGCCACTCGGATTGGGCCTTCAGCTGCCTCGACCACTCCATCAGCAATTGAATCGACCAATGTCTTGGGATCTGGTAACTGTTGCATAATGACCTCCTTAATTTTCTGGTAGCAACCTCTGGGAATAAAAGAGGGGGGTAGCCCCAAGATCACTCCCGAGGTTGCTACCCCCCTCTAAAAGTCTGAAGGCTGATTACTTTTTCTTCAATCCCACCTCCTTTTCATTATTTACTACTGAATCGTTATTTGTCAAGTCCTCAAGGGTAAAATGAGTGGTGGCGGAGGAATTAGCCTAAATGGCAAAGGCAATTGAGGCCTAGCTCTTATAGAAGCATCTCCATCACCCACCAGTATAGCGTTATCTCGATTAAATTCAAGGCAAGCCTTTATCAGCTCATTCTCCTCAACCTCGGCATTCCTGGAGTAGCCCTCGAGCTCTATATCGAGAGCCTCCCTGGCTGTCTTGCCATCGAGTAGGGCATTCAGACCATCAATGACAGGCATCAGGCACTTGGCAGCCATCTCATCAGCCCACGGGGTTGAGGCAAGGTCAGCATCTACCACCCAAATATAGTCATCTGTATATCCGATAGCACAGGCAGCACCATTCTTAACCAAATCAGGACAGAGCTCCACCCCGCACTGGCAAGAGAGGAGCTTAACTATCTTACCTCTAACTTCCCTGGGGTCATACTTACCCACCTCAAGGATTACTGCTTCGTTCTGCCCAGTAAAAGCATCTATATCACCGTGACCCACCCCGATTATAATATCGGACTGGGGAGCTGACAGTCGGAATGGTAGCCGACGCACTAGCATACCAAGAAGCTGAATCGGCTCCACCCTTGGGGCTATGTATCTCAGGAGGAAGCCAGAGGCTGAGCGGGTGGGCAAATCAAAATCGGCCATGGCTAATACTGTAGGCATTATCTCTCCTTAGTCACAATCCGCTTCATTAAGTCGAAGAATTCTGGCTTTTCTTGCATTATTTTAGGTATGCTTTCTAGTGGCACAGCATTTGGGTAATCTTTAGCCTTGCTACTCAAATTAACTAGGGTGGGTTTAGAACTACCTTTACCCTCAGCCCTTTTAGCTGCTAAATATCTTCTAAAAGCACCAGCGGCCGCTTCTTTGTCACCTTGGCGTAGTGCTTCCTGGTACCTCTCCCACTCTTCTTTTGAACTAGCCACTAAACCTTCTCAAACTGCTCAGTAGCTACATTATAGCGGTAGCTACCATATTCAGGAATAAATACCTCTTTATAATCGGGGTCTGGCTCACCGAATATATATTCTCTATGTGACTGAACCCAATATAATTGCCGGGCTTGCCACTCACCATTTTCTTGCCACTCTTGAAGAATACCTATATCTATACGCAGGGGAAAAGTCCAGCCATCTGGAATCTCAAAGACTGCTGCTTCTCCAATGTTATTATGGGCATCCAGTCCCCAGCCTAATTGTTGGGTAAAACCCCAATCAAAAACCGACATTTGCCATTTATTTGCTCCACTAGGTCGGTTTTTAAGAGCCACAGTAACAGTAGTTACAGGGGCTTCTTCAACGATCTTAACACAGTTTTCAACAATGACTCGCAAATCAGAGAACTTATCCTTGAACCAGATTTCGCAAATATACGGCTCATCCCTTGGAGACAATGGACTGAGTGATATAGCGGGTAAGCTGGTTTCGAACTCAGCTAACTCCGTAGAAGCTGGCTGAGAACGAGTGGTGTATTGGCGAGCGGTTATACCATCAAATGTGCCAAGCCAATATTGGCCTATTTGCCACTCAAACCTGATAGTGGTTGGGGGGCCAATATACTTCCACCGTGGATGGGCAATGAGCGTCATTGCCCTTGTCTTTTGGGGAGTATTCTCAGGAGGTATGACCACAGTAGGTAGGGCTACGATCTGTCCTCTTTCCATAATACTCCTCTAACTGAAGCTACAAGAAACAATTTCTAGTTCTGCGGCAACCGCTGGTACTTCACAGCAATTAGTGAAGATTGCACCTTGGTCAGAGAAGTCGGGACTCTTGAACCACATTTCCATATCGTAGCGCTTGTCGTCAGTAGGTGCTAATCCAACGAGGATAACGCCTCTCAATGCCCTAGTAGGGCTAAACTCTTGCCAAGTATCACTTGCTGGCTGGGACAACGTCTCAGTGATTATTGCTGTGTCACCAGCAAAACCACCTACTCCCCATCGTCCTACTTGATAAGTGAGTGTAATCGAGCTCGCTGGCCCCTTATACCTCCATCTTGGAGAAGGAACGAGAGTATCCCCAACACTCTTTACTGGGGTATTGTCAGATGGTAAAACTATCCTCCCTAACATCACTATCGGATTAGTCATTACACACCTCCTTTAAGTAAAACTACAAGATAGTATATCCAGACCCGTCTCGGGATCTTCAGTGGCGGTAAATTTCATCATATCACTACGACCAGTTATTGGCGGTACTCCAACAAGCGGTAAGGGCAGAGGAGCTGGAGTAGCTAGAAGGGTCACGTCATAGATGCCAGCTTTTCTAGGTCTCCAATCTATAGTGAAGTCACCCGTAACTGGCATAGGCAACCCGCGCTCGTAACTGGTCTCCTCAACTATTTCTGGCACTAACCAGTCCTTTTTTTGAATCTCAGCGTAGACCCAGGGTAGAGCACCCACCTTTTCAGCTATCTTGGCTATACCCTGAATTCTGTAGGTGCGTTCAACTGCCCCTTCACTGGGTAGAGGTGCGGTTATCTCTATATCTACCAGATTTTCAAGCTCTGCCACTAGCTATACCTCTTTCTACTCAAAGTTTACGTCCGGTCACAACCTCGAACTCGCGCTTTAATTCCTCTCTCAGTCCATGCTTAGGAATAGTGACCCAGGGAGGTTCTTTCATTAGGCGCTCTATGCTACGCTTCAAAATTCCTGGCCAAGATATGTCCCAGCTATCAGGCACGGGAGGCCCTTCACTGGGATTAGTGGGTTTGAACAATATCTCCACAACCCGGGTGAGTTTCTTACTCTCCAGGGCTTTTGGCAGCTTTGGTAACCCCATCTTTGTCTCCTAGACCATTTTGCTTACTCTGTCTGCCCTGCTCCAATTTCTATCACGGCGGGGGCGGTAGTGTCAAGTGTCAGCCTCAGCTCAAGCGTCGGCCAGCACCCCTCATCTTAACCGCCGCCCAGCGTGGGATTGGCGGGTCAGGCGGGAACGCCGGTAACCAGCTCCAGATAATTTCTGGCACTGTTTCCATCACCGGACCCAGCCTTTTTCTAACCACGGGTGGCAATTCGCCCTCACCATAGATTTCTGCGTGTCTCTTGGCTCTTTCAGCCTCAGTTCGTGGGACTCCTAAGGGCATCTTTCACCTCCTTCAAAATCTCTATTTCTTCCACGGCCACTTTATACTGAACATCCGGGGTAGAGGCGGTCCGCTTTCCGGGGACATTGGGAGTAGCCCGCCAGCTTTCTCCTCAAGACTACCTATCTCCATGGGGGGTTTGTATAATCTGCTTGCCTCCTCCATTGCCTTTTTGTCAGCTAGTTCCTTTTGTGCCCATAATGGTAATTTAGCACCGAAGAGTTGGCGTTTCTCAATCAGCTTCTCTTTAGCTTTCTCAAGTGTATTACCATAAAAGGTAGTCCCAGTAGCAGCAATGTCCGTGAACTGGTATTGAGCAGGTTTGTCTCTGAGGTCCTGTATCCCATCATAACGGAGACCTAGTTGTTCAGCTATTTTTCTACCTTCCTTCTTGGTAAGCATAGTTCACCTTCCACTCTAGACTTGGTAGAAACAAATTACCAGTCCCCTCTAAGTAGTTCATTTACCCAGGAGAAGGCTGGTTTATCATCTGGTGGCAACCAGATACTACACCAACCTATAGGTGATATTTTGCTTTCTACTACCGTACAGGAGTCTGGCGATTGCCAGAAACGGCACTTCCGGCACTTATAATCCCAAAAGACTGGAGGTGGAGATAGAGGTATATAAGCCACTTGAGATTTCGAGAATTTGCCTTTTTCAGCTACGTAGGTATTTATCTCATCAATCCACCGTTGCAATGTCCCAGGTGCATAAGTCACGTTGGCTGCTGCTTTGCTAATGGAAGTGATAAGCAAGTTGAGAATAGATGTATTCAATTACCTCCTCCTCAAGTCCTCTAGTAATTCGGGCTTGGTATAGAAAAACCGCGGCAGGGGTAAACCCTCCCACGGTAAGCAAGGTCTCAAATCATCTATGGTGAGCTTTGGCCCCACCTTTCCAGCATATTGAAATGTGCCGTAGGTGGCTGCCGCTCCCAGCCCTCCTATGACGCCTACGATGAGTAGTGTGGGGGGAGCAATCATCACTCCTCCTTCAAGCTTATTAGGAAGTTCATAAGCTCATCGGGGGTATGCTTCATTATCTTTTCAATGCGTTTCAGCAGCTTCTCAAGCTTCTCCAGCTTGTCGAGGGGCATAGCGTTTATCTCTCTGATGAGCATGACGACCTGGTCGAGCTCCAGCGCACTTTTGGAAACTCTCTCGGCTATAGTGAGAACTTGTTTTATTGCCTTGAGCTGCTTCTCGTCGGGGAATTTCTCCATTGTTTTAGTAAGTTCGGAGAGCTTGGGGAGGCCAAGCATCTTTTCCACCTTATCCATTACCATGATGCACCTCCTCAATAAATTCTAAACCCGGGAGGGGGATTAGTCAAGGACGACTCTCTTGGCGGTCTCCTGGATGAAGTTCTTGTTGATTGGTGGGGAGAGTTGTAGATTGCTGGGGAAATCATCCCCCTGAAGATAAGGGGCAAAGGCAGCAGTCATCTTCTGGAATGCTGCCTCAATGGGGGTTGGCTTAAACTCCGGCTCGAACTTCATCCTGACCATGATGAGTTCGCCAACCCAGTCGGCTAGTTGTTGCAGAGTCGGGGGGTCAGGGTGAGTCAACCAGAAAGTGCCAGCGTGCGCGTTAGCTATACCCCCGGCTACTTGGTCAATCTGAATGAGGTTGAGTTTACCTTCCGGGTTACCCCTAATCCGAAAAAGAGGCTCGATTCCGGGGAGGCGCAGTGAACCTTCAATCTTTCTCCGGATAAGCTCCGCTCTGCGGTGAGTCTGTACCACCATTGATATAAACCGAGAGAAGTGCCCGGGGTAGGGATGTTCAGCTGTTCCCATAACTATTGACGGCTTGAGGATGGTCACCTCGATGTTGTGCTCCTTAGCAAACTCAGTTATAGCACTCTCATTCTCAATTTTGCTCTGTCCGTAGGGATTAACCGTCCAAGTGTAGGCTGTCGAAATAAAAGACAGCCTACGGATATCGTGCTTCAAGCAGAAATCCAAGACGTTCCTTGTGCCTTCCACATTGGTTTTCCATATAGAGCCGTCCTTATCTTCAGAGCGCAAGGCATGAACACCAGCCAAATGGTAAACATTGGTAATATCCTTTGGTACCAGATCCAAGCCAAGATCAGGTTCAATTATATCCCCAATGAGTGGGACGAGCTTACGGGAGCCAACAGGAGGATGTCTGGAGAGGGCATACACTTTACGCCCCTTCGCCAGCAATAGGGGTGTTAGAGCCTGGCCGATAAAACCAGAAGCGCCGGTGACTAATATTGCCATGCTAACCTCCTACCATCTGTCCTACCAGAATTAATATAGGATAAAATGCCAATATCAGCACGTATATACCAGCAGCCTTTCTGAAGTTTCTCTTGAGAAATACAGTACCCCCAGCTAGGAATGGAAAGAGAATGAAGGTAAGAGCCGTCAGAGGGGCCAAAAATCCTACAGCTATCAAGAGAACTTGGTAGACATACATCATCACAAACCACCACATCATGTAGGTGCCAAGGTCAACATCATACTCCCATACCTTGTAGGCTATGCTCTTGACTCCCCTCTTGAGGTTTGCTTCAGCGTCAGGCCACTCATCAAGAGGAAGACCTCCAAAGGACAGAATTACAGCCATCATGCCACCTACTGCCAGACCCACACCCCAATCAGGGCTAGGGCTTACAGCAAACATGCCGAGTAGCATACACACTGGCCCTACCCCTATACCAAGTGAAAGTTCATGAGTCCAGTTGAACTTGCCCCACGAATACCAGAAGCTAATAAGCATTCCCATCAACCAGAATATCAGTATCGGCCAGCCAGTCCTAGCTACCAGAAACCCGATAGGGATAGCCGACAGAGCATAGCAGCCAATTCCATTGAAGGCTGTCTCTCTAACGCTGACAATGCCTGCTGCAATAAGGTTCTGTCCGCCACAATAGTCCTTCTCGGCACTGCGATCCTCAACCTCTCCTTGGTCTAAACCACTTTTCCAATCTAAAAAGCTGTTAAAGGCATGGCCTCCCGCCATTACCAACAACCCAGCGATAAGCCCCAGCCAAGCATTGAGGTTAATGCCACCAGCCAAGACAGAGCCAAGCAATATGCTACTCCCAAAGAAAGGAATAGCGAACCACCGGGGTAGAGTCCATAGATGAGCTTTAAGTTTTCCTTTCAATTAAGACCTCCTTTTAACAAAAGCTATATAAAAGTGCCATGACAAAGGCGCTTGCCAGGGGAATAGTCAGGTTATCATCAACATATTTCGTTGTTTTGGTGAACTTCTCGGCAATAACAGCAGTGATAGCTCCGACTGCACCAACCCAATACGGCTGTATAAAGTAGGCAAAGATTAAGCAGGTAAGGAGCATCCCCACGCTCCCCCAGTTACCTTTAACTTCTCTGCTATATACCTTGCTTCGAATTAGCCCGGTTATGGCATCCCCAGCTCCCATAAAGGTAAGGGGCACAATTGCCAGCCACGGTTCGTTCAGTAGCCCCCAGCATATACCGATAAGCACAATGCCTGTCGCCGGGAAGTGTATCTCAGCCAGCGCCTGTGGTCTTCCTGAGCCTCCCACGCCACGAAAAGCCTGCGGCTTGAAGAGCCTAGCATAGAGGAGCAGGAGGGTAAACCCCGTGGTCAAAATGAGCGGCCACCAAAAGGAGCTAAATAAGAGAGGGCATAATAAGAAGCCAACAGCACCCCCTAAATGGCCTAATTTCCTACTGATGTACTGGGGGATAGAATAATCATAAAACAGGTTTGCCAGATACAAACCGAGCAGGGCTGCCCCAGCAATCAAAAGAGCAAAAGGCGCTTCAGCTATCACTTTGCCCTCCCCATTATCATCCGCATCTCAGCCAAGAACTGCTCGAAAGCCTGGGCAAATTCTTCGGTGTCGTATATTATCTTATTGGTGTTAGCCCGGAAGTATTTCCTGCTGATTGCTGCCCTGGGGGATAGGCTGCCATCAATAACATCGAGAAGCACCTCATCGCCGCTAGGATAGTTTATTAGATCACCGTCAATCAAGAACTTATCTAGCTTCTCGTAGAGCACTGGTGGAGCATGGTCCAGTATTTGGAGACGCTGCCCTTTGTACTGGAAATATAGAACGCCTCCTTCAGGACCGGTCACCCGCAGTTCAGCGTACTTGTTCTCGACCTCGGCTAACTTCTTCTTGGCACCCTTGGGTAGGCTATCAAAGAAATGTGCCTGCCGAGCCATAAATCTACGGAACATATCTTCAATCAATCCAGCCACCTATAACCTCCTAACTATCCCCTTGACTATTCTCCTCTTGAGCTTCTTGACCATGGTGACATCCTTCAAAACCACCGGCTTCGAGCTGACAACTTTATCAGCCAGCTCCGAGAAGTAGGGCTTTATTTTATTCTTGTCTCCTGTCTGAGGTATTGAAGCCAGGAAGGGTATCCCTGCTTTTTTAGCAATGTCTCTTAGGTCAACTTTAGGTGAGAGGAACTGGTATTCTATCTCTCCATGCTTACAAAGGAACCCATCCTGATTTGCTACCAAGCCAAGAATAGGTATCCGCCTCACTCGCAATAAGTCAATGGTTCGCTGTAATCCAGTGTTTGAGATAGCTGATGGCTGGGAAACGATAAACACGCCAAAGAGGTCCTTTACCTGGTCAAAGAAGGAGAACATCTCGTGGCTAGTGCTGGGGGGTAAATCGGCTATCATAAAGTCTAGCGGCTCTGGCCAGGTAACTATATCTGGGGAAAGTAACTCTTTGACGAAACGCCATTTACTGGAAGCTAGAATGTCATCAATCTGCCTCTTTAACGCCTTTAGGTCAGTGGTCTCTATAGTGTCCCTAATCTGACTAAGCTCCTTGTGCTGATCACTCTCCCAAAGCACAGCGTAGTCCTCCCCGGTGTAGGAAGCTATTGACAGAAGCCAGTAACCATTTACCTCGGGCACGACTATTCTCTCGTTCACGCTATCGAGGCCGAACTTTGGTGAGCGAGTGAGTCCAAGTGCCGAATAGAGATTAGAGCCAGTTACATCCAGATCTATGAAACCAACCTTATAGCCCTTGCTAACCAGGGCTGAACCTAAGCCAGCAACTACAGAGCTTTTCCCAACGCCGCCCTTTAGGGCAGTCACAGCTATCTTTTTCATAACGGCTTGCCCTAGAATAGCACTTTGTCAGCTCTCCGTCAATACCTCGACTTATACATTGTCGCTTTTTCTAGCCCCCCTATATTGCGTTTTGTCGTAAAGGGTGCTATAATTCGTAGGTATTCTAAAAGGAGAGAGGTATGGTGCAGCAAAACGAAACCCCCCCAGGGAATGGGGCGCCAGCCGAAACACTGGAGCTTAAGACCACCTACGACCTTCACATCAAAGTCCCCGCTGAAATGAGGCAGGTGCTCAAAGATTCTGCTGAGCTTGCCTATAAGTTGGGCGATACCCCAAAGCCTGACCTGGTTGACTTAATGAACCTCTTTATAGGCTGGGGCTTACAGATCCAGAAGCAAAAATGGCTTGAGCGCGTTGGTTATCGCTAATCAGTAAAAAGCCTTTGTTTTATGGGTTTAGAGAATGAGACCCGAAGTCCGATGTAGAGATTGTCTCGGGATATGTTTCAGGATAGTCTCAAGACTCTCACAGATATTAGGTTTGGAGATTCTGACAAGGCTCTCCATATAAAAATTTTTGGACACTCACCAGACTAACACCCAACTAGAGAGGGGGTAAGAAGTATGACAGAAACGCATATATGCCCGGTTGAGGGATGCGACCATGCACCCTTCAAGACTTCCCAGGCACTAAAAAGCCATATCCGCAATATTCATCCCGAATTTGAGACAGGAAGACAAGAGGTAAGACAAGTTCCAATCGTCGAGGAGGACTTCGCCACACTGCTCAAGAAGTTCAAGATAGGGGGTAGCCTAGCAACCAATATCGCTGAGAATATCTCTCATACCGGTGGCCCCAGTGTCTTTGAAGATCCTGAGCTTCTCTTCAAACGCCTGGCTGCCTGGAGTAGCGATGTTAATCCTTCCAGGCGAAAGCTCATAATTGAGCAGTGGTTTGCCGAGAAGGGGATAGGCATTCCTCCTAATGTCCGACAAATGGCTGGAATGACAACGGAGCAAATTCGCAAAGCAGAAGTAGGGCCAAAAGAAGGCGAGGGGGTCAGGTATGTCTTCGATGAAGAAAAGAGCGTCGTTAGGATGGCGAAGGAAGGTGAGAGGGGAGGAACACTAGCACAAGCAAAGGAGCTAAAAGTAATGGCAGAAGAAAGCGGGAAGGCGGGGGCCGAATCTCCCTTCATGCAGGACGGTGAAGGCCGTTGGGTACTAAACCCCAAGGCTAGGGTCACCGGGGTGGAGCTTATGGCTGTTCAATTCATGCAACAAGCGCAGGCAAGGGGAGAAGCACCCGACCCCATTGAGGCGATGACCAGAGCCGCACAGACTTGGACAACCCTTCGAGAGGGGCTTGGTGTTGGAGCTGTCACCACGCCTACATGGCAGACTGACCCTGCCGAGTTTATCAAGACAGTCAAAGCCATCTCCGGTGAAACTGGAGGCGACAGCGCACTGAAGGAAGCGTTGGGAGAAATGCAAAGATCTATGGAAGAATTGAAGGAGGAGAGGTATCGAGAGCAGTTTGCCAGCCAGCAGAAGCAAATTCTGGACCTTTCCAATGTGCTCAAGCAATCGCTTAACACAATCTCTGACCTACAGAAGGGATTGACCGGCCGAACTGAGATGGACATCATTCACGATATCGCCACTGGGAGTATGGAATTCCTCAGAACAGAGCTTCCCGGGATGAGAAAGGATATCAGAGACGCAATCGGCTCATCAGCACTTCCCCCCAGAAAGTCTGCCGAAGAGAGAGAGAATAGAAATCAACAAACGAGGAAAGCCCTCAAAACAGACCAGGATATTGAAGAAATCGGGAAGCGGCTGTTCTTTTCCCAGGGTTGACAGCTTCGAGGAATGGGGTTAAAATTAGTCTTAGGTAAAGAGAATGTCGCCAAGAATACCCAAACTGCCTAGAGTAAAATTGCCCACTCGCCCCCTGGAGCCGCTTCGGGAAATAGTCCGCGGAGGTCGTGAGCGACTAGAGGAAGCTGGCAGCGATATCCGTTCTATTGCCGATGAGATCCACGGTGGTACCCCTAACACAACAGCTACCATTCAGGACACCGAAAAAGTCCCTGAAATTAAGCCACAGCACCGCACACCAAGGTCTGAAGTAACTACCGAGGAAACTATTGCTTACCAAAAGAGGGAGCTCGGTAAAGAACTTCTCCTTTTGGAAAAGCACCTCAGGGAGGGGTGTCGTATTCCCCCTACCACCGGTAAGCCGTGTGATTGTTGCAGCCCCAAACATACCATTACCATCGAGGCTCTTGCCCTGGAAACCTATGGTATAACTGGGGACCTCATTTACCAGGACTTATCTAAGTGGGCTGAAGGGATAGAGGGGAAAACTACCATCCCCGAAATTGAAAGCGGTAAGCACAACTATGGTGAGGATGCTGTTGAGGCTAGAAAATACCGAAAGAAGCTACTCGGCTCCGAGTCGCTCGGAGCCCTTTTATCCTTGTCAGAGCACCGTCAAATAGCTAATGAGGCTTAAATCCGAAAAAGATAAGGAGACAGCAAAATGGCAATAAGCGCCGCATGCTATGATGTTGCAACCCCCCTCTTTAGAAACTGGATGTTAATTGACGCTGCCAAGAGATATGCCTCAGTCGAGCAGAGGCCAGAGGCTCTATCTGCGGCTATCAATGCCAAGGCTGCCGTATATGACGCCGGCTCCGTAGGGATACTCACCAAAGAGGAAGTTAAAGCTATAAATGGGGATTTAGAAGGTATCGCTAACGCTATTAGAGATGGCCTACTTCCGACCGCTAAAAGCCGCCTTGAAGACCTTTCCGAGCAGACATTTATTCACGCACTCCAGAAAGTCGTTGAATGTGAGTGTAGCCAAAGCTTCGGCGTAAACTCAGGCGGGTAAAGGAGCTCCTACCGTGAAATGCCCCCAATGCGGCACTCCCCTTGATAAAGACGGATGCTGCCCTAAGTGAAAAGCTTGCCCCCTACCCCAACCGCCCAAAAACCTTTTGGCCCCCTCTTGACAAATAATGCCCCTTGTGTTAGCCTTTTAGTGGAGGTGATGGCGTAAAACCGCCTAAAGCCATTATAATAAGGCTTAACCCCCTACGCTAAGCACCACCAAAAATATCTAAAAGGGAGGTTACCAAAATGGCAGGAATTTATGCTAACTTAGCCCAAATCATGGCAAGCCGCGATATGTCCCTCTCCCGCACCCCCTTCAATCCCGATATCGTGGTAATCAAGAGAGCCAGCTTTCCCAAGGGAAAGGTTCCCCCTCACCTGAGGGCATACCTCATCAAGAAGGGTGAGTGTGCCGGCAGGACTGGGACACTGATACACAAGGGCAGACTGGTACCTGCAACCGCCGTTTGTGTTGCGGAGAAGCACGGAAAGTAGTCCGCCTAGCGGCATCTGACAACTGAAACAATGAGAAGAGTGACCTTGACAGGGTCGCTCTTCTCATTTATAATGCCATCAGTGTATGGCTTTTATCTTAGGGGTATGGTATGACTGAAGAAGTTAAGCTAGTCAAAGTAGAGTATTATAGACAGGTCAAACCGCCGACGCTGGACCAATTTTTATATCGCAAGGCAGTCAAGGAAGCTATGGCAGAGATAAAGGGTAAGGTGGGTGTAACCATCAATCCTAGTACTGGCAACCCAATCCCTGAATCAGCCCTGGCTGCTAAGGAGGCTCTAAAAGGTCTTACCGCGAAGAAAATAGCCAAGGAGCACCCGCTCTGGGTAGACGAATACAATAGAGAGCACGGGAAAGGAGAATAACATGAGGAAAATATACTTGCTTGATGATGAGGACTGCGAACCCTGTGAGGAGGTAAAGAAGGAGCTCAAGGAAGAGATTAGGTCAGGTAAGGTTGAGGTCCTGCAGGTCACCTCAGAGGAAGCCCTGCGGCTCCTGCAGGAAGCCGGTGCCTCTGACCAGCTTGAATTCCCATCAGCTCTCATTGAGGACGAAAAGGGGATAAGGCTCTGCCAGATATACCGGACCAAAGATATCACGCTTTCCAAGTGTGGTGATGAAATCATTGCAATTCGGGAGCCTAAAGAGGAGACTCCTGCTACTCCTCCGACTGAAGCACTGCCTCAACCACCCACCGATTGAAATAAGACTCAAAGTATGACCGCTTTTGACCGCGAGCAAACCCTGTATAGCTCCCTGAGGCACTCACCACCTTGAAACCATTCACCCCATTGTCCTCAATAGTGACCTCAGCCGTTGCCTCAGCTCCTCTCGGGTGCAGGGTTATGCGGTTGCCATTATCCTCAATAGAAAATCCATTGATGCTGATCTTCCTTAAAAGGGCACCTCTTGCTTTATCATTCATTGCTGGCAGCAGCGCAAAGACCGGCGCAGCCTCTACCTTCCCCCTCTTTTTCTTTGTCTCGCCCTTGAGAGAATTATAATTCTCTAAGTAGTTATCATCAGTAAACAACCCACACCGGCACCGACCAAATTTCTCTATATCCTCCTTAACAAAAGCACAGGGACAGCTAGTCCGACCTGGGACGCAAGGGCAACCGCCTGCTAGCAAAACTTGAGTAGCCCAGTCATTTGGGTCCTGCCCCGGGTGAATATGGAGTTTATTCTGATCAGCAAATTTAACGATGCTCTTAGCAATCTGCTCTTTAGTCTGACCCATGTCTCAATTATACCACAAAAGGCTTCAAGTTTGACAGTATCTATTTTGATAGGTATAATTGTTTTTATAAATGAAAATCACTAAAGTGGAACCCTCAAGAGATAAAAGCAAGTGCCCCTTCTGTGGAGCACATGGATATCGCGAGCTGGACTGGGAGCCACCTAGCTACTACGACCCCCTAATGGTTAAGGTGAGTTATTCAAACTGCGGAGCGGATTCCTATATCGGACCGAAACTAAGATTAAAATAATGTCCGATTTTACCCCCTTTTTACAGTATATATAGTGGGAGGTAAACATGGACTGGACTGGCAACTCATTAGCTGAAGACCTAGCAAAGAGTAAGGACCAAACTAAATGGTTGACCTGGGTTCAGATTCCTTTGGGGTCTGTGAGCTGGGCTGTCCATACCCCCAGAGCTGATGTTCTGGCAGCTCGTAAGAGTTTCGTTAGTCCGAGTTTCACTATATATGAGGTGAAGGTATCGCGCTCTGACTTTAATGCTGATGTCAGCAGGGGAAAATACCGAGCATACTTTGAGTACTGCTGCCAGCTATACTTTGCGGCGCCGAAAGGACTAATCGCCAAAGATGAAATCCCAGAGGGCGTCGGGCTCACGGTCCGGGGTGATAATGGGTGGCGGGTCGTCAAGGCTGCTCCTAGAAGAGAGCATACACCGGATGTAGAGTTACTTCTGAAGTTGCTTATGCGTGGGTATGAGGACCATCTAATTCAGTGGAAGCAATACGACCGCCTGAAGAACCTGGAATATAAGGGTCTAAAGGAAGCCAGTTATCAATTTGGTATAAAGGTAGCCAGAGACCTCGGGAGCGCCAGCGAGTTGATTGAGCTGGCCAACAAGATAAAGGATGAGGTGGGAAAGATATTAGGCATGGACTATGCCTCGATCTGGAATGCCATCCAGGGGCTGAAGGCTGATGTAGATACCCTCCTGACTCAAAGGCATTACGCCCCAGAGACCATTGAACTGGTTATCATAGTAGACCGACTGCTCCAGGGGACTAGATTCTTTGCCAATGGCACCCCCAAGCAACTCCGGGCAATTGCTGATCGGCTTGAAGTGCTATTCCAAGCAGAGGAGAAAAAGTAATGTTGCAAGAGTTAGTGCCGAGGTATTTCAAATGTATAGACTGCGGATCAGAGAAGGAGTTGACGGAAGAAGAGGTGTGCCTTCTACTCCCCTTCATCAAAAGCGAGAAAGTTCGTCGACCAGTAAATAAAACCGTTAAAGGATATTGCGAAAAATGTGCTGGTCGTCACCTTGGCAAAGTGGAAAGGACTTGCTTAACTATGGACGTGATGGACCTCGATTGATACATTGATGTTTAAGGAGGTAAAAGGTGAAGAAATGGCAAAAACAAGTAGAGGCAATACTCAAGGAGTATTACCCGGACGATGAAGAAAAGCTTGAAAAGGCTAATAAGCTTATTAGGATTGCCTTAGACGTAATTCCTCCCCAGGGAACCGTCGGGCGATTCATTGCTCAAGTACTAAAAGTAGCCAGTGAGGAGCAGCGTCCTCTAGCCGCAACCTATACTGCCTTCAGACTGGGAGTGGCTTACGAAAGACACCAAAATGAGCTGAATCAAGTATAAACTATGCAAACAGCACTTGAAAATCTAAAACTAGTCCTGACATCCCCCAGGGAGAGAGCCAAAGGCACGATAGTCTCATATCTCCAGACAGCCAAGGTATTCTTGGAGTTTCTGGGCGATGGGAGACAACCAGATGATAAGGACTTCCGCCGGTACTTCGTCCATCGCAGAGAAAAAGACATCAGCGAGAGAACCTTAACCAAGGAGTTTATCCAGTTAAAGAAGCTCGCAGACGCAAATAACTGGCCATGGCCGTTCACTTCTGACGACAGACCTGTAGCCGAAGAGGAACCATTCGCCCCGGCATTCACACCCGAGGAGATTGAAACACTGATTAAAGCCCGAGAGGAATACTCCAAAGGTGAGCTCTTTTACGTGGCGGTATCAACTACCTGGGGACTGAGGCGAGAGGAAATGGTCAGGATTCGGAAGAGGGACTACACGGAGGTCTCCATCAAAATAAAGACAGCCAAACACGGCCGCCGAGTGGAGCATATTATTCCCGATGAGATTAACCCTATTCTCCAGAACTACCGCCCCAAGCTCAACAACATCAATAGCCTCTCTTACCTCTTCTACCGGGTGCTTAATAAAGCCGGTATAGAGAGAAGGAAAGGCTATGGTTGGCACTCGGTAAGACGCACTTTGAGGACTATTCTGGAGTGGAATCTGGCTGAAAACCGGTTGCCCCTCTCCCTGGTTGCTGACTATATGGGGTGGTCAAGAACCCAGAAGGGCATTGTTTATGGAGGAGCGCCGATGCTCGGTGTCTATAGCCACCCAGAGATAATGTCCGCTGACCCCTTCGCCATTGATAGGTTGGTGCTAGGAGTTCACCCCTTCCTGAAACACTGGGTAGTAAAGGATTGACCTACACCCAAAACCGCCCAGATTTTGATTATAGGGCGTCGTTTTTTCTCTAAAGAGGGACATTGCCCCTCTTTTATATCTAGATTTATCAATTTTATATCTAAATATCAAAAATTTTATCCAAATTTTCAAAATTTATTGACAAATGAGTATAGTCTATGAGATAATCCATTTATAGCTATATTGATAAGTATTATGATACTGTTGAATATAATCTAGCACCTTAAAATTGGCATTTTGACTACTGAAAGGGGATTAGTGATGAAGCAATCCGAACGCACAGCCGAAATAGAGGCAATAGCCGAGCAATCCTATGACCAACTAGAAGGGGACTGGCACGACTGGCTAGAGGTAGCTAAGCGGTATGAGTATAAAGTGCCGTATCAAGACCGCTACGATATGAGGCACACTATCCTAATAGAGCTACACAGAGCAAGACAAAGAGATGGCAAGCCTATCCCGCCACTTCGTGCCTACCGAATAGCCAGTCTAATGGTGGCACTCTATTGGCGTAAGGCAAAGCGTATCCCGACTATGTTAAGCCTTGACCAGCCGACTACCGACTACGAGGGTAATGAACTCCGACTACGGGACACAGTAGCTGATGATAAAGCTATTGACCTTGATGCATGGCTAGATGCCATCTTGTCTAAAGTAAGAGAAATAGAGGTGAAACCCAAACTATATGATGAGGTCGAGAAATTGGTAGGTCGTGGCAGGCGTTCACATGGATAAGCTGTATAGCATTAGGGACATTAAAATAGCTTACTTTAGATTATTCCGAGGGGCAGGTATTTTCAAGCCTGATAGGACTGGGGAATCTATAAAAGTTAGCTGGCAGAGATTTCAAGAGGAATTAAATAAAACAAGGAGGTGATTACTGTGGCTAAGAAGGCAAAATGCGATAAATGCGAAATCAAGTGGTTTATCCAGGAAAAAGACCAGACTCCGCTGCGGTTGCTTAAATGCTCGAATTGTGGCGGGCCGGTGACCGTGATACGCTCCCCCTGTCACTACCCTCTTATCCCGGGTGAGCCACAACTAAAGTAAACACTAATACTACAGCTAGGGGTCGGGGGTTCGAATCCTCCAACCCCTTTTTTGTCCTTTTTACCCTGGGTAGCGTATAATACCCATTACACGCAGAGAACGCCAGGAGGTAAGACAAATGATTAAGAAATGGTATCATAGCAAAACATTCTGGGTAATGGCAATATCATTAGTAGCCAGTATTATAACAGGTATTACCGGAGAGACTTGGCTTGATGGCGATATACAGGTAGCAATATTATCACTTATCGGGCTTATCTTGCGGCTGATTACTAATCAGGGTCTGAGGAAGTAAACGACCGAGGTAGTAAAGGATTGACCTACACCCAAAACCGCCTAGATTTTGATTATAGGGCATCCTAGATAGGGGAAAAGAGGTAGCCCCCGGCTAATTCGAGGCTGGGGGTTCTTTTTGGGGTTTTCAGGTCTACCAAAAATACTTTCAAAAATAGCGCTTGACAAAGGACTCCCCTTGTGGTAATGTTGTCCCATATGGAAATCAAGGTTGTGACAAATGATTTGCTATCAGTGGCTCAGGCCGCCCGCGAACTAGGGCGACCCAGGTCTACGATTTACCGCTGGGCAGATGCCGGTAAAATCATCGGCATTAAGCTCGGCGGTACTTTATTTATTCCCACAAGCGAGGTAAAGAGGCTTAAAAATAAGAAGACTGCTGAGGCGGCTAAATCTCAGCAGTCTTAGAAAGAAGGTGATTGAAAGTGGTGCGAAAACCTCTATCACACTATCATTTTACTCCCTTCAGTCGCCTCCTGTCAATGAAGGGATGAATCAACCGTACGATAAAATCGTACGGTTGATAATGCCAAGTACCGATAGGAAAGAAAGGAGTCTAAAATGACACTTGAAAAAGCTATTGAACTCCCGGAACTTTATCTACGTGAGGCTGGTAAGAAAATGCCTCTTGATGTCAGAGCCGCCGTCACGCTACTCATCGAAGCTACAAAACAGTTAATGGCTATTCGGCAAGCCCACCCAGAGTTCAAGACCTTTGAATTACCCAGTGAGACCCAAGACTAAAGAAAGGAGCTCGCAATGACTACACAAGCTCAGGTTCAGGGGCTAGGTCAGTATGTTTACCGGGGATTCACACTCAAGCACCTTGGCTGTGAAGTGGTGCTATTGCTACACGAAGGGGAGATGGTAGGCAGGTTCTACCAGACAGGAGTTACCGAGGAGAGCATACAGGCTGAGTGTGCAAGGCACTTAGCCATAAAACACGGCTGGGACGGGTGTCTCTGAGAGACAAACCATGGAAACACTAGCTGAGTTCCAGAAACGGAACTGCAAGGGCTGCTTCTACGCAGATGATGAAAAGGTTGGCACAGGCCAAGCCTGCTGCACCTATCCCCAGCCAATCAAGCTAGAGGTTACTCTGCTAGAAATAGGAGACAGAGACCGTGCCTGAGCAATTACACTTCACGACGAAGGTGCTGGGACCTCTCGCAGCATATAAGCTGATAAACTACCAGGTCACCCAGACTCTTCGGTCTAAAGAAAGTAGCATCACTAAGGTTATCCAAGGGGGCTTGGTTAAAATCGGTGACCAGGTGGAAGTAATGTTAGATAACATCAAGATAGAGATGGCTGAGTTTGTCATCATGGACGCTGTTACCTGGGTTAACCTTACCACCAAAGATGCTGCCCGAGGGGGCTTTGATAGCCTAGAAGACCTTGAAAAAGCCCTCCAGAGAGCAGGATATCGGTTTAAGCCAATAGATATGTATCAGCTCTACCGTGTCCAATTCTCTTGGCTTACTGATTTGGCTGATGGTCCCATCTCTAACTGCTGGGCCACAGACATTGTAGGAGATGGAAATGTTCTCACGGGTGGATTTATAGACTATATTGAGGTCTCAATTCAAGGAGATAGTTTTTGCCTGAGGGAAATGTAGTGGAGATTAATAACTTTCGGCTCTGTGCCTATTGTCTCAAGCGCCCATCTTTAGGGCAAACAAGAGTAGGCTGGCTTGGCTGTATAGTTTGTCAACGAGAAGTTGACAAGGCTATGCAAGAGTTCATAGAGAAAAAGTTTCGAGGTAAGAAATGACCAAAGAGGAGTTGGAGAGGGTTAAGCGATACAGCGACAAGATTCAGGCTGCCACCGGCGAGGTCTTGGTCCTGACCAAAGACGAGCTAGAGGACTTACGCCAGCTAATCCAAAAGTGGCTCGATGAGGACGAAATGGAGTAAAGAAATTGGAAGAAGAGATAAAAGATTTGCTCGGGCAGCTTGAAAGACCGATTAACTTAGAATATTTTGGGCTAAAAGATATCTATTGAGCGAAAATTCAACAGTAGCTGGATACTGCTCAAAGGAGGCAGCCGTGCCGAGAATAGAAGAAATGTATGCCTTTATTGTAGAGGATAGTGGCCCCGGTGACGAGGGGGTCATAGGCATTCAAACAGGACCTGGGGCCGATGGGCAAAGACTCTGGTTGCCACTGGTAGGAGCTGATATGGCGAGGGTCAATTCTCTTAGGCCAATAGCTCAGGGGATTGGGCGCCAGATAGGTAAGAAGGTAACTCTAGTTCACTTTAGTAACCGCCAAGATTTAGAGGTTATCAATTAAACAGTAGTGTGGAAAGGAGAGAACATGGCAAATACGGAGTTCAGAGTCAAGCCTCATGGAATATTGCCAGGCAACCAGATGGTAGAGCTCTGGCGCGAAGGAGTCTTTGTGGCTGGGATATACCCGCACGAAGATGGCATTCGGCTAGTTAGCAAGTATATGGATGGGGTAGAGCACGAGCCAGGATATCCACCAAGCGTAATTGTGCATTTAAGTAAGGAGGCCAGCGTATAAGGGCTGTTATACGCAAAGGAGATAGATGCTTGACGCTGATGACGAGCAGATCATAAAGGAAGCTACGGGGGGCGCGGCCATCTTGGTCACTTGGGACCGTGTGCTACGGCTAGCGGCCAGTGGGATTACGCCGTACGATGCTCTGGACAAAGCCACGGCAGCCGGTACTGGAACTAAGGAGGCCCAGGCTGAGGTCTCTCGACTGCGCAGGCTCTCGCCAGCCGAACTCACTGCTCTGGCGGATAGAGCTAATAAGACCCATGCGTCTTTTCGCCAGTATATCGAATTTAACCGTGAGGGTGCCAACTTGATACGGCAACTGAGGGTTGATAAAGACTATTCCTGGCGAGCGGTCGCCCGATTCTGTTCCCGGGTTTGGCGTGCACCGTGGGGAGGAAACCAGCTCGCGGGCATGGTCATCTGTGAGAAGGCGGCGAAGTTGCTGGGTGAGGATTTCCTCCAGCCGCCATGGAACTAGGCCAACGTATAAGGGCTGTTATACGCAAAGGAGGTTAAAAATGGACGATTTGGCAGTATGCAAATGGGTTGTCGAACAGCGGAGCCAGCTCAAGAAGTTTACTGATCAGGCAGCTGGACAGGCTGACCCGAAGAGACAGGAGGTTTTCAAAAAGCTCCTGTCAGTCAATAATGCTATGGTAGAACTATTTTGGGAAATAAACATAGCTAGGGACAGGGAGCAGCTTCAGCGAATAGTCGACCCCAACTGATGTTAGGAGTACTGCGTATAAGCTACATTATACGCACAGGAGAGAGAACATGACGGAAGTCAGAATCACGGTCTACCCGATGAAGTGCCCTATTTGCAAGCTCTACAAGGAGTTTATCAGTGAAGAGGCACGGGATAATTTTGTAGGTGACCACGTGAGGAAATGCATCGAGATAAATAAGAAGATGAGAGCTAAAGACCCAGGGGCTGGGCTGGAGGCTATTGAACTTATCCAGGCTAGTTCTAAGCTGGCACCCGGTGAGGTCCCGAAGGAATGGAAGGAGAAGCAACCTAGCGTATAAGGGCTGTTGAGGAGGCTAGAAATGGATAAGAAGACATACAACCGCACCCGGGAAGCGGAGTTTAAGGGACGCAAGGTAATCAATACTTACCCTCTTAGTAACGGGCTATATAGATTTCCACCCGGTATAACTTGGACTATCGAGGGAAAGCAGGGCGGCTTTAGCCTATTAAGTGACCAATGCCCACATTGCGGAATCCGAGCAAGTATTACCAAAGTCCCACCGTATAAAGTAGATTTCACTGACCAACAAGGATTGTGGCCAGTGCCAGCTGAGAAAAGATAGTGCGTATAACGGCTGTTATACGCATATTGAAAGGAGGAAAGAAATGGCAATGACACAGGAGAAGGCACAAGGGGTCGGAGCGGCTCTCAGAACCCTAATTGTCGCCGTCAATCATATTACCGAGGAAGATATTGACGAGATGCTCCGCAGTGCCAGCAGGGAAGCCGCCTTGGGGCCTATGATTGACCCCACAGCTTTCCGGGACGGTGACCTGTTTGGCAAGCTACACGACACCCAGAAAGTACTGAGAGCTTTACGTGAGTTTAAGAAAGAAGTGAAGGGGATAGGAGACTTCAGATAAAGCGTGTAATGGGTCTTATACGCAAAGGGAGGTAAAAGATGAGCCCAATAAAAGAGGTATCCGATATAAGAAGAATGCCACGCCTTGGCAAAATAAGACTTGGCATCAAAGTCCAGCCAGAGGAAGAGGGAAAGAACCCTTATCCCCGAGCCACGGATTACTTTGTGGTGCCCGATGAGATAAAGCGATACGTGAGCGATAAGCCCAAGAAGCTGGATATCATGTTCCCCACCGAGAAGCTGGACGACTTTGCTCAACAGTGGCTCCGCTGCTACTCCTTCACACAGGGGCTTGTCTGTAAAGGGGATGGCATCAAGGCTCAAAGGAAGATTGACGTGGAGACAGGGGATATCGCTCGCCACACCACTCAGGAATGGGTATTTAGAGAGTGGGGCTGCGACCCTGACACCTGCCAACAGTACCTGGAGAAGCAATGCCGCAGGGTGATGAACCTTCTCTTTCTTATGCCCAGCGTGCCAGGTCTTGGCGTCTGGCAACTAGACACCTCCTCTTTCTACTCTATCGTTAACATTAACTCCTGTGTCGACTTAATCCGGCGCATCTGTGGGCGGATACGCTTTATCCCCCTCACTCTATCCCTGGAATCACTAGAGGTAAGCCCCCCAGGGATTACAAAGAAAACGGTCAATATTCTAACTATCAGGAGTGATGTTAAGCTAATTGACATCCAAAAACTAGGCACGGTGCCACCTGAGAAAATCTTACTGCCATTGCTCGATGAGGAGGAGCCACCTGAGGATCTCTTCCCCGAGCAGAAAATAGTTGAGCCTGAAGCCCAAGAGGAAGAAGAAACACCTCCCCGTGAACCAATAGAGGAGAAGACCCCCGATGATGTTACCGAGGATGATGTGCCCGACTTGAATGCTGTATTTAGAGTATGCTGGCATTTCTGGAATATGCAGCCGGTAGAGGTCTGTGGGCAACTTGGCTATAAAACAGTCATAGACACTACTGCCGCCGGGGTAAAGCCTTGGGAAGCCTTTTCAACTATCAAGGGCATTAAGCAGCCAAAGAAAGAATAGAGGGCGTTAAATGAGGCGAAGTATAGCCCGGGGTAGAATAGTCCCCCAGAGTCGCTCAACAGATCCTCGCATGGGCAGGGTCAGCTTAAAGGCTGCCACACTCTACGACAGAGTGTGGATAAACGCCGATGACCAAGGCCGGGTCTCTGGCGATCCTGACGAAATCAAGTATACTGCTTGCCCTAATCTCCCTGATATCTCAAAGGACGATATCCCAGACCTTTTGAGGGAGCTGGAAGTCCAAGGATTAATAAAGGTTTTCTCCACCTCGAGGCAGACCGCCATTCAGATGCTTGATTGGTGGGAAGAGCAAAAACTGCAATGGGCTTATCCATCACCTTATCCACCGCCCCCAGGCTGGACTGACCATCTTCGCTACCATCCCACACCCAAGGAGATAATAACAGAAAACTGGCCCCCAAGTGGACTACCTAGTAAATTACCTAAAGAACTACCTAGTAAATTACCTAAAGAACTACCTAGTGAACTGCGATCTTCCCCCTTAATAACCCCCTCTGAAGAAGAGAAAGAAGAAAGAAAAGGAAATAGAAAAGGAAGAGGAAAAGGAAGATTACCTAGTACACTAGGTAGTAGATCCCCTCCCTCACCTACTGGTTTACCAATAGATAATTTAGAAATTTTACACAGACTTACCTCTTGCTTCAAAAAAGTGTGGGGTAGAGTGCCTGCCGAAAGCCCTCAAGAGATCATCCTGCGTGAGCCTAATGCCAAAGAGTCAGCACAACTTCGAGATCTAGCTACGGAATTATCCGCTGCGGGCTGCCCGATTGACTCTATTGACCAGGCTTTTAGAGAAGCAGCTGGACAAACAAAGTTTCACATCAGCTATGTCAGGGCAATTCTCCTAGACTGGCTCGGCATTGAAAGGAATCGGTCGCCATGAATAAGAGCTTAACTAATGTGGCTTGGAAGTGCAGAACGTGCGGGAAAGTGATCTATCATCCCGATATCGACAGGGAGGCCAAAATCGAAATAAGAACAGGGATGCAGTGTTTGAAATGCTTTCGGAAAAAGAGATGAGTATAGAAATTCCATTCCTACCCCCAGCTGAGTGCTCCCCCAATAGCCGCAACTTCTGGGCTGGGAAGCACAAGGCTGGGAGGGTGTATCATGACGCCGTGTTCTACTACTGCGTCGACGCTAGGAACAGAGGTTATTCTCAGGGAATGTCCCTCCCCTTTACTAAAGCCAGACTTAACCTCACCTTCGTTTTCCCCCAGCACCGTCGAAGAGATCAGGATAACTTGCTGGCGAGGTTTAAGCCCGGTCTTGATGGCATAGTCGACGCTGCCTTACTCTTGGATGACGATGCGGAGCATTTAGAAATTGGCGAGGTGGATATCGTTGTAGACCCGGAGCGGGCACCACTCACTATAATTGACATAGAGGGGGCAGCCGATAGGGGGTAAGGTGAAGCAGGCATAATTCCGGCTGCCCCGAAGGAGGTGAAATGGAGCTAGAAAGAGCTCAAAGAATGGCTAAAGAAGTTATTAAGCTCTTGAGCCCTCACTGCCGGCGTATTGAGGTTGCTGGTAGTGTCCGGAGAAAGAAGCCTGAGGTGGAAGACATTGACCTGGTTCTAATTCCAGATAACCTGTGGGACCTACACCATGAGATAATGAGGCTAGGTAAGGTCAAGATGAGTGGGGAAAAAATTATGCGTGTTATGGCAGGCATCACCCAAATTGACCTTTACTTCGCCGATGAAGAGACCTGGGCGACCCTGCTCCTTATCCGCACCGGGTCTACGGAGAATAATATCCGTCTATGCTCCTTGGCAAAGAAAAGGGGCTGGCGCCTGGCCGCCTCTGGTGATGGTCTCTTTAATGAACATGGGGAGAGGATTGCCGGCGATACAGAGGAGAGTATTTTCAAGGCTCTGGGGTTGCCTTTTCAGCGTCCAGAGGAAAGGGGGTAACTGATGTCACCACTCTTGAATTATACAACGAAGGTGCCGGTCTCCAGGACAATATCCTAAATTCAAGCTAAACTCGTTGAGCATGGAGCTCGGGCAGTAATGATGGAATATGGTGATGGAGGAAGGATAAAAGCCCTGTCCTTCACTGTGAAAACGCCAAATGGGGAGCTGCCTATCCGAATGCCGATTGACGCAGCGGCTACGCTGAGGGTGCTACAAAGGCAATATCAGAACCGTGAGATACCAGCTCAGTATGCTAATGAGGCGCATGCTTACCGTGTAGCCTGGCGAATCATCAAAGACTGGGTGGAGGCACAAGTAAGTCTATTGGAAACTGAGATGGTGAGAATGGAGGAGATATTCTTGGGTTATATTATTGCCGCAGATGGGCAAACCTTGTTTGAGAAGCTAGAGCAGAGAGGTTTTCTATTACCCCCTGGGAGGGAATAGGAGGTGAGCCATGAGAGTAATAGTAACGCTAACCATTGATGGGACCAAGGAGACCCGATTTGAAGGTGACAGCGCCATTTTCGGAGATGGTATTGATTACAAAAAAGGCTTTGACAGCCGTCTGAGGGACATCGGCTTTTGGCTCTCCGATTGGCGTTACTCAGGTCGCAGCGGTCCCCCTCATAAGAGCAGGGTGTTTGTACCGTGGGGGTCGGCTCTGTATATTGAGGAATTAGTTCCATAAGCCGAGAGACACGTATTTTACTACTGAAATGCACGTGTGTTAAGTATATAATTCCCCTGTTTCAACCATCCTCAAGAGTCTTAATTCTCTCAGCAAAAGAGCTGGTCATCGTAGCACAATGCACTTTTTGGTCTTCAACAGACTTTTTGATAGCTCCTAGGCCGGTGTGCTCATTATCAAGTAGCTTTTGGATACCGGCTATCCTCTCCTCGAGAAGACCGTCTCTCCTCGCCTGGCTTTTGCCGCTGCGAAGCCAGGTAGCAATTAAACCAATTGCTACGCCAAGTGTGCCAAGTATTGAAATTACCTCTATTACTGACACTATTCAAACCTCTCTTAGCTAGGAGCAGCTAGCATCCTATTCCTATTGCTACATTCTTGCTATCTTTTGCCATTAGGTCTTTCCCTTTCTAGCTCACTATATTCAGAGCTCCAGCTACTACCTGCTTTACTGTATTCTTGGTTATCTTCCAACGTACTCAATGTAATATCTACCAACAAGCGAGCCAGCGTTAGCATCCAAGATTTGCCCAACAATCCATCCATCCGTGCCGCTTGCTAAGTCTTGGCAGAAGACCCACTTAGTCTGAGTGCCACCATCTCCCACTACCCATGAGTCATCTATTTGCACGGTATTAAGTAGCAAATCGTCAAAGAACTCAGTACCTCTATTTGTGCCCGCAGCATCATCAGCGATACCTACATCAAGATGCGACCCTCCTACACCTCCAGCAACTGTTACCTCTATGACTACCTTTTTAATCAGGATATCTTGAGCTTCAGGATTATGCCAAGCAAAACATATTGCGTTAGCATTACCTGCCGTAAGTCTGCCTGAAGCAAATCGCTGTTCACCTGAATTTATGTAGCCCTCATTGTCTCGGATTATATTATTTGTCTTATAGTAATCTTCAACTGCTGCAGTTTGGTAGTGGATAGGTACAGCCCCTAGAAGCTGGTTTTGTACAAAGAAGTTATCTGTGATAGTCGCTGTTTCATAGAATGCGAAGTCGCCATCTTGAACCTCCACGGTACAATCTGTAAATATGTTATGTGTTGTGTTCGCTGAGGGAAATATCCCACGGTTAGTACCTACGCCAGTTGGGACTCCGTATATAGTTATCCCTTGAAAGACAGAATAACTTGTATCATTTATCCATAAACTTGACAACGACGCACCAGTCTTACCTGTCGCCACATCACAAAATAAAGCGCCGTTAGAGACAACGATATAATCAGTAGTGTGCGTACGCAAGTCTGAACCCAGATTATTGAGGCTGGAGAAGTTATCAAGAA